>Ga0190283_1000450_pt1 | contig 21466 bp, 19 predicted proteins | sample 48691801_MG_FD_161669 | JGI IMG/M metagenome (GOLD analysis project Ga0190283, IMG submission 161669) | Hydrothermal vent microbial mat bacterial communities from Southern Trench, Guaymas Basin, Mexico - 4869-18-0-1_MG | ecosystem: Environmental > Aquatic > Marine > Hydrothermal vents >...
AACATGGAATTTAAGTCAGAAAGAAGTTTTTCTCTTCGTTTAATATTAGTTTTAATTTGTTTTTCTGATAGTGTTGAGACTTTCATATTGCTCCTTATTTAAAATGTTGTTATATAGAGCATAAAGTACTCTGCTAGTATAACATAAAAAAAATAGTTGTCAAGGGGGTTAGAAGATTTTTTTTTGCTTTTAAATCCCGAAAATAGAACTGCACCCCATTAGAATAATATACCATTTTGTAGGCAGAACATTAGGTTCCTACAATTTGGTAGTTTATTTGTGAATTTAAATTTTTGCAAAATTTCACTGATTAGCATATAATAAAAGGCGTTGCGGTTAAATTTAAATTTTGGCACACCGTTTGCCTTATTAAAAAAATTATTAACTTAAATTATTGGAGGCTATTTATGAGCAGTTTCATAAGAAAAAATGCTATCGCAAGTATTGCGGCAAGAAGCGCTGATTTAGAAACATCTGAACCTGTAAATGTAACGGAAATTTACGGCGAGAACGCTTTTACCCTTAAAACCATGAAAGAAGTTTTGCCGAAAGAGGTTTATAAAAATTTGAGTCAGACAATTAAAAAAGGAAAAAAATTAGATGACAAAATTGCTGATGTAGTTGCAGACGCAATGAAAAACTGGGCTATATCCAAAGGCGCCAGCCATTATACTCACTGGTTTCAGCCTCTAACGGGTTCTACTGCTGAAAAGCACGATTCTTTTATAGAGCCTGACGGCGAAGGAGGAGTGATCATGAGTTTTTCCGGGAAAGAGCTTGTTCAGGGCGAACCTGACGCCTCAAGTTTTCCAAGCGGTGGAATCCGCGCGACTTTTGAAGCGCGGGGATACACTGCATGGGATGCTACAAGCCCTGCATTTATTAAGAAATCCAAAGCGGGCGCCACACTTTGTATTCCAACAGCGTTCTGTTCTTACAACGGAGAAGCCCTTGACAAAAAGACGCCTTTGCTCCGTTCAATGGAAGCTGTTTCCAAGCAAGCCAAGCGCATCTTGAAATGTTTTGGCGAAGATAGCCCTGGCATGGCGCTTACGACTCTTGGCGCTGAACAGGAATATTTTCTTATTGATAAAGAATTGTTTCTTTCAAGGCCGGATTTGGTTCAGTCCGGAAGAACACTTTTCGGAAATGTTCCTCCAAAGCATCAGCAGATGGACGACCATTACTTCGGCGCTATAAAAGCCAGGATAATTGCCTGTATGGAAGAAGTCGACAAGGAGCTATGGCGGCTGGGCATCCCGGCGAAAACAAGGCATAACGAAGTAGCTCCCGCCGAGTTCGAGATAGCCTGTGTCTATGAAACTCTTAACCTTGCGACTGACCATAATATGATGGTTATGGAAACTTTGAGAAGAGTTGCCGATAAGCATGGGCTGGTTGCACTGCTTCACGAAAAACCTTTCGATGGTGTGAATGGAAACGGGAAACATAACAACTGGTCAATTACTTCGCCTGCCGGCAAAAACCTGCTCGATCCGGGAGACACTCCTCATGATAACGCGATGTTTTTGACTTTCCTTTGCGCTATTATTAAAGCGGTTGACACACATGCCGGACTGCTTCGCGCTTCTGTTGCGACCGCGGCAAATGACCACCGTCTTGGCGCGAACGAAGCTCCGCCGGCTATTGTTTCAATTTTTCTCGGCGACCAATTGACAGACATTATTAACCAGATAGAAAAAGGCGGGGCAGGTTCTTCAAAAGTTAAGGACATTCTCAAAATTGGAGTTGATTCTATGCCGGACATTCCAAAAGATGTAACCGACAGAAACAGAACAAGCCCGTTCGCTTTTACGGGGAACAAGTTCGAGTTTCGCGCTGTAGGTTCGCAGCAGTCTTGTTCAGGCCCAAACGTGATTCTGAACACAGCGATAGCTGAGGCGCTTGACGAGATTGCTACAAAGCTTGAAGGTGTTAAGAAAGCGGACTTCAACAAAACTTTGCAGAAAATTCTTCAGTCTATTGTTAAAACTCATAAAAAAATTCTTTTTAACGGCGACGGTTATACTGAAGAATGGGTAAAAGAAGCTGAAAAGCGCGGGCTGCCGAACCTGAAGAAAACTCCGGAAGCCTTAAAAGCCTTAATTGCGAAAAAAAGTATCGCGCTTTTAGAAAAATACAATGTTTTAAGCAAAGTGGAAGTGTTGTCTCGATACGAAGTTTATAAAGAACAGTACAAAATGGCTATTGATGTTGAAGCCAAACTTACTTCGGACATCGCGAAAACTATGCTTATTCCTGTTGCTTTGGAGCAGCAGGTTGAGCTTGCCAGCACTATTTCTTCCCTTGAAGATGTAGGTGTTAAAGCCGGTCAGTCTGCCGCCAAAACACGTTTGACTGCAATCGGCAAACTTGCTGATACAGCTACTAAAGCTGTTGCTTCTCTTGACAAAGCTATTGCAGCCGAAAATACTGCTGATATGATTAAACACATGGAAGCTGTAAGAAAAGCTTGCGACGGGCTTGAACTGGAAGTTGACGATGAAAAGTGGCCGCTGCCAAAATACGGCGAATTGCTTTTCGCTTATTAAGAATGTAGCCGCGGCTTGCCAGCCGCGATATTTTTATGGAGTAGTGGAGTAGTGGAATTAAGTCCCACTTTTCAAAAGGGGGCGAGGGTGATTTAGGCTCAATGGCTTTTTTTGGGGGGGGGAAGTTATTTTTTTTTCAATTATTAATTAAGATTTAAGCAAAAGTTAATGAAACTCTTTTGTATAATTTTTGATTGTCAAAACATTTTCCAAGTGTATCTGCCGACTTCAGCGAGGTCAGCTGCAACCTGTTTGCTAAATTTATTCCTTGCTATTTTCTGTAGCCGTTCTCGGTGAGGACGGCCACTTCAGACTCACAATCAATCTAAAATCCATCTAACTAATTTTTGGTTGTCAAAACATTTTCCAAATGTATCTGCCGACCTCAGCGAGGTCAGCTGCAAAAAAGGTTGAACAAAATTATGTTTTATAATGATAAATAAAAGACGGTATTGAAAAAAATAACATTTAACAGTATAATTCATATGAAACAAGAGACATTGGAGTTTGTAAATCGTTACAGTCTTACTAAAAGACTTTGGTCATTAAACTATAAAACTCCAGCTCAATTTCTTTTTGATAATTACAACTATATCATATAACGTATCGCAAGTCAACAAGAACCACCCTTCTTTTATCAATCGACAAAATAACGTGCCGGACGTTCCGGTGTCGATTGAAAAAACGGCTTTTAGTCATAGGAATTTATAAACACGTAATTAGGCGTTACTCGAAAAAGGCTGCTGATGCCAAAATCCAAATGTAGCCGCAGCTTGCCAGCTGCGTTACTTGCGAAAAACATATAATTCGTAACTCTTTTGTGTAAAATGTGGGAATTGCAAATAATTGTTTCCCGGAAAACGCAGCTTGCCAGCTGCGTTACTTGCGAAAAACATATAATTCGTAACTCTTTTGTGTAAAATGTGGGAATTGCAAATAATTGTTTCCCGGAAAACGCAGCTGGCAAGCTGCGGCTACAATGAAATTCGCAAATCTATGGGATTTGACCTTTTTCGAGCAATGCTTAATTACGTTCTGAAAGAACGTTTTATAAAAAGCAATAGTCGTTACAAATAGTTTGCGATAAAATAAAGACTTACCCAGCTAACTAATTTTGAGAAGAACCTAAAATTTGAAGAACAAATCATCGGCAGGCATTTTGCCTGCCTGACACGCTGGAAGCGTGTGCTAAATTTTGTTAAATACATCCTGTTTCAGAACTCCGCTTTTGCTGAAACAAACTCTCATAGTTAATAATATTGTCAAAACCACGCTTGTGATAGTGCTGACCACAATTGCGATCATTATCATAATCTGGTATTTTATAGCCACAACCGGGCTGGCGCCGCCAAGAATTACACCCGTCATCATTCCGGGAAGCGCGACTATTCCCATTGTAGCCATAGAGGCAAGTGTAGGCTTTAACGCCAGTTGAATGCTTTCCCTTAAATAGGGGAGTAAAGCTTCAAATTCAGAAGCCCCAAGCGACAAAATATACAAATATTTTTTCTGGTCTCTTTTAATATTTTTATAAAAAGTGGAAATCCCGACTACGTTTCCGCGCAGCGAGTTTCCAAGAAGCATCCCGCTGAGAACAACTAAATACCTTGCGTCAAACACGGTTTCAAGCGGTATCACGAAAAAAATCATGTAAAAAATCACTGCCAAAGTCGCAATGGAAAATGATAAAAATACCGGCGTGAAAATTCTTGAGATTTTTATTGCCGAAGCTTTTACAGCAGTGAAAACCGCAACTGTTATCATTATTGCTAGCCAGACAAGGTTGATAAATGGGTTATTCCATTGAAATAAATATTTAAGGAAAATCCCCACAAGTACTAACTGGATGGACATTCTTACTGATGAGTAAAAAAGAGGCTTTATAAGTTTAAACCCGAAGACAAGGCTTAAAGCAACCGGAACAATAAATAAAAGAAAAGCGAGGGACAGGGAAATCACGCTGAGGTTTAAAGTTTCCATTTTCCCTCCTCAAGATCAAAAACTTTTACTGATTGGTTTTCCAGCCAGACAGGATCATGTGAAATTATAATGGCTGTCCAATCATCTTTTTCAACGAAAAAATCCGCGACTTTTTTCTTAAGATGTTTGTCAAGGGCTGATGTAATTTCGTCAAGAAAAAATATATTTCTTTTGAGTAGAACTGAAATTATTATGGCAAGGCGCTGCCTTTCCCCGCCGGACAATTCTTCTATATTTTTGTCGAGAATGCCGTTTTCAAGCTCGAAAAAGTCTGATAAGCCGGCTACTTTTCCATCGCTGAAATCAAGATGTGAATTTGCTTTCAAAGCAGATATGAAATCGATAATATCAGAAACTTTTCCATTTCCAAGGCTTACATCCTGGTCTATGTAAGCCACTTGTTTTCTGATTTTCCAGGAACTTTTGCCGTTAACCAGGATGCCATCAAAGAAAATTTTGCCGTGCGTGGGATTGACAAACCCTAAAGCCATTTGAAACAGGGAACTTTTCCCAGAGCCTGACTTGCCAAGCACAGCAACTTTTTCGCCTTCCCTCACTTTAAAAGAAAGCTTCTGCAAGACTTTTTTTCCGGCATATTGCAAATGTACGTTTTTGAATTCAATCATGACAACTGTTTTCGTTGGAAAGGAAATTTATTTTGTGAACAAAATAAATTTAAAATCAGGTCAATTTTAATTTCTTCGCTCTTTTTTCCGCTGCGCGCCTAATCCTGTTCCAGGAACCTGTGAGCCCCATGGCTTTTTTAGTTTCTTTTAGTGTCTTTCTAGCTATTTCTCTTACGCGTTCCGTTCCGTCCAAAATTATCTGCTCGACATACCCGGTTTCAGATTCATACTTTTTGCACCTTTCCCGAAAAGGTTCAAGAAAATTGTTTATAGCTATCGCGAGCTTGTCTTTGACTTCGCCGTCGCCGACTTTTCCTTCGCGGTACCGTTTTTTCAAGTCTTCTATTTCCGCCTTGTTGGGATTGAAAGCGTCATGGTAGATAAAAACCGGATTGCCTTCAACAGTTCCTGGAATATGCGCGTGAACCCGATTAGGGTCGGTGAACATTCCGCGCACTTTTTTGTTAACGGTCTTTTCATCGTCGGACAAATAAATGCAGTTGCCAAGACTTTTTGACATTTTGGCTTTCCCATCCGTGCCGACAAGCGTCGGAACATCACCCACCATAACTTCCGGTATCGGGAAAACTTCGCCATACAAATTGTTAAATCGCTGGGCTATTTCACGTGTGATTTCCACATGACAGACATTGTCTTTCCCAACGGGAACAAGATTCGCTTGCGGCATAAGAATATCTGCTGCCTGAAGCACAGGATAGCCTAACAATCCAAACGGCATTTCAGCTTCTGACATGTGCGCCGCCTTTGCCATTTCCTTCAAAGAGGGGAGCCGCGACAGCCTGTTTACCGTTACCATCATCTCAAAGATAAGGTTAAACTCGTAAACTTCATGAATGGCTGACTGGAGATAAATAGTAACTTTTTCCGGGTCTATTCCCGCCGCAAGATAGTCAAGAACCAATCCGTGAACATTCTTGCTTATCGCGTCGATGTCTTCCCGGTTTGGTTTTGTGGTAAGCATATGAAGGTCGGCTACAAGAAGGATGGTGTCGTACTTATCCTGGAGCTCGACTCTTTTTTTCAGTGAGCCGACATAATGTCCGAGATGAAGCCGCCCTGTAGGCCGGTCTCCTGTAAGAATTCTTTTTTTTTTATTTGAAAATTTTTCAAATGTTTTTGGTTTTGGTTTATCGCTTAAAAACTTATCAAATGATGGTCTCATATTTTTATCCTGAAGTGTTTAGTTTGTCATTTCCGCGAAGCGGATAAACCGGAACTTCCGGTTCGAATAATACTGTACAGGGTTTCCCGAGGCGCTTGAGCCCTCGAGAAAACCTTAGCTGAATTATTTTAGTACATTGTAAAGTCTAAAATTTCGCATTGCGTAAATCCGGTATTTTGTCCTGATAGGACAAAAATTTAATCCCAGATGGATTTCAAGTTTATAGAAAATCGTTATTTTATTGGTACGACCCCAGCCGGGGTCGTATATTTCTTAAATCAATTTTCTATAAACATCAAACTCCGCTGGAGTTGAATAAACGAGCCATTAGGCTTTACAATGTACTAGACCTTTGGACTAAACTGCAGGTTTTATTTTCTTTATTCTCTGAAAATAAAACCTAACAATATAATCTATTGCGAAAGGCCCTGCAACAATCAAAAGCGCCAACCCCGCCAACTGGGTTGCAAGAAGTCCTTCGCCGGAACCAAAATAAGGGCTTATTATAGAAAATATAGCGGCAAAAGTCCATGAAGGTAAAATAACTCCAATAATAAGCGCGGAGCTTCCGGATAGTAAATAGCGCCAGTTTTTCGGCATTGTTTTGACAGGAACATAAGAGTTTGCCTTAACCAAAGCTTCCACAGAAGGGCCTTTTTCGAAAACCACTGTGGGAACAAGCAATAAAAACTTGCTTATGCAGAATAAAAGAAGCGGCAGCCCCAGAGAGGTTACAAAAATTACGCTCAACACTCCTGAAATTATATCCACCTGAAAAAAAATAATGCTAAACGCTTTTAATATCAGGAACAGAAACTGGGCATAAACCATCGTTATGAACCAGATAGGAACAACAGCGAGAAAACATCTTGGAATTTTTCTCCAGCCGATAACAAAAGCTTCTGGCAGCGACGGCTTTTCTTCATAAAAAGTTGTGCCGGCAAACCAGGCCCACGAAGTCAGCAGAAAGCTTATTGCGCCAAACCTGACTACAAGCAAAATGATGTGAAACAATGATAAAGCTTTTTTATTGTTTACAAGGTTAAGCACATTGCTTTGCGAAACAGAAAACTCGCTTAAAGAAGTTATCGCAAGAATACCAACGGGAAAAATTGCGATTTTCAAAAAAGAGATAAATGATTTTAATGTCATAAATCTTAAAGCTTTAATTAAATTTCGCATGGAACGTCGATGAAGATTGTCTCGACATCCAGCCATTTCGGGATTGTTTCAAGAAGCGACTGGACGCCTAAACATTCCGTGGCGTAATGCCCGGCAAAAGCCACATTGAGTTCCAGCTCCCGTGCTTCGTGAAAAGCGTGGAGGCGAGGTTCTCCCGTGATAAATAAATCAACGTTATTTTCCTGGCATTCATGGATTGCCTCGCAAGCCGCGCCGCTAACCGCGCCTACGGTAGAAATTTCTTCCATTCCGAAATCAAAGACCCTTGTCTGGGTGTTTAAGGACTCATCAAGATTTTCGATGATTTCAGTCAACACTTTTGGTTGTTTGAATTTCCCGATAGCGCCTATAGGTTTCCCTTCCCAGTTGGCAAACTGTTTTTCAAAAGAAGCGTTAATACATTCTAAAAGTTTTACGTTGTTTCCGACTTCGAGATGCGCGTCAAGCGGGAGGTGGGAGGCATAAAGGGACATCCCGTTTTCTATAAGAATTTTTACGCGCTCGAAAAATATCCCTGTAAGGGAAAAAGGTTTTCCCCAGAGCAGGCCATGATGAAGAATAACCATATCCGCGCCGGTGTCCAGCGCGGCTTCAAAACCTTCTTTAGAGGCGTCAACCATGCCGGCAATTTTCTTTACTTTATCTTTTCCGGAAACCTGCAAACCGTTTTGGCTGGCATCAATAAATTCAGACACTTTCAGATAATCATTTAAGTGATTAACAATATTAGACAAATTTTCCATATTTTCACCAAATAGTTTTTAAGGATTTTTCAGCGAGTAATTTCTTGTCGGCTGTAACTAATGCAGCCTCACAAAAGATGCTTGTTGCAGCAATGATTTTGTCCGCGGGATCGTGTTTTTGCGTTTTTATGCAATGTGTGGACAAATCAGCTATTTCGGGAGTAATCGCTTGAACAATATAATTGTTTGAAGACAAAACGCAGGAAATAAACGTTTCGTAATCAGCATCAATTTTGAGGCGTTTTTTCCTGATCAGCATAACAATTTCCCAAAGTGAAATATCGCTGATAATTATTCCGTCTTTTTTATTAGCTTTGCGAAACTCCGATCGCGTTTTAGGCGATAATTTATCAGGTTCAAGCGCGTCCCAAACAATTATATGTGTGTCGGCAACTATCATTTTTCCGCATCCCATTTGCTTTCTACAGGAGAAATAACGTCACCAACTTTAGCGGTCTTTCTTAATTCCTTAAGTTTTTCCCTCGCAATCTCATAACGGTTAGATGGCGGAATAACAATAGCCACTTCCCGCCCGTGCGAGACGAGTTGAATGGATTTTCCCCGTTCAATAGATTTCATATACTTAAACATATTTTGCCGAAAAGAACTTATACCAACAGAAATCATAGATCCTCCTTTTGTACAAATCTATTGTACAAAATATAAACAATATTGTCAAGCATTTACATTTTAACGTGTTTTTTTGTATAATTAGACAGAAATCAATCGGGAATTAACCCAAATCCTTATTATTATTATGAACGATTTACAAATATTACCGGAACCGAAATCTATTAAGTTTAGCAAAAAAACTTTGAAGCTTAAAAAAAGGCTTAACACAAAGCTGATAGAATCACTTGAAAAAAACATAAGCGATATCCCTGAAAAAGTAGAAAAAGCTTGCGCTTCGGCGGGATTGAAGCTGAGGCTTTTTGAAGTCGTGGATTTTGCCCCGCAGGCCTATAAAGTAGAAATAGGCGCCGGCGGAATAATCATTTGCGCCGGCGACAAAACAGGGCTGCATTATGGTTACCAGACTTTGCTTCAAATTATTTCGCAGTGCGAAAAAGCGATTCCCTGCTGCATAATTGAAGATGCTCCTTCAAGCGAGTTGCGGGCTTATTACCTTGACCTTCGCATTCACAAGTTTCGCCACACTTACATTAAAAACATTTTTAAGGAACTGGCTCACTTAAAATATAACGCCGTAATAATTAATTACGAAGATACTTTTCCTTTCCAAAACGAGCCTTTAATTACAGGTTCAATTTATTTTAGGAAAGAACAAATTGCAGAACTGAACAAAGCAGCTTTCGATTATGGGCTGAAACTTATTCCTTACCAGCAAATTCTCGGAAACTTATGCTATATTTTATCCCTTGAAAGGTATTCGATATTAACATCGAAAAAATCCGGAATTTTTGACCCCAAAAACAATAAATCTGACAAGCTGATTAAATCCATGCTTGACGAGTTGATTAGTTCGCATGAATCAGATTATGTTTTTATCGGTGTAAATGAAGAAAATGTTTATTTGGAAAACAATACTGAAGAAGAATTGGCAAAATATGTTAAGTCGATTATCGGACACTTAACCAAAAACAATAAGAAACCGGTTGTCTGGTCAAGCATGCTGGAAAGTTTCCCATCAATTATTGATTTGCTTCCCGATTGTTCTATGGTAGTTGTTTCGGACAAAGGATCAAAAACTGCCACGGCAAAACTTGTGAAAGATTTTCAATGCAGGAAACTGAAAACGGTAGTTTCTGCCGCTGGCCTTGATACGCCTGACAATGAATTCGCGAGAAATATGCCGCGCTGCCTGGACAGCATTGCAAAATCAATAGAAGTTGCTGAAACAACAAACAGCACAGGGGCAATTTTCGTATCTAAACCCAGCAACGGCACAGCTTACTCAGTCCCGAGAAACGGCCTGGCGCCTGGTAAAATGCACGGAAGCCGAAGGATGCATCTGGAAACCAACTGGTATTTAATCAGTATGTTTGCTGAAACGGCGTGGAACAATGAGCTGATTGATGAGAAAGCTTTTTCGGGAAAGTGGTCTTGTTATTGGTTTGGAAAAGACAACAAAAAGCTGGCTGAAATCCAGCTTATGCAGTCTAAGCATTTCCATCAGGGAGCTGAACTGTCGGAAATAGTTTCCGACAGGAAGAAAGTTATAAAATTGATCGGCGGACTTTCTCCGTCAAAAAGAAAGAACCAGCTTTCATTTCTCGATTTTTATGCCCGGCTGGCTATTCACGCTGTTCATGTCAACCAGATTTTCGGGCATAACCCGAAAAAGCAGGAAATTTCTTTGCTTAAAAATGAAATTTCCCGGTTAAAGGAAAAGCATAGAACAATTATGAAACCTTCTTTGTTTAACAAGGAAGTGGCTGAAGAACAAAAACATTTGTTCGGCCATACCGAGCTTTTGCTTGCGCGCTTCGAAAGGAAAAAATAAAATTAAAGGCGCCGGGTGTCGGGTGTCAGTTCCTGAAACCTGAAACCTGAAACCTGAAACCTTGTTATGACCGACTCTTTATCTTCATTATTTAAAAGCAAAGCTGAATTTATCGATAGCTGGATTGACCGCAAATCCGACAGCCTTGTTCTCCCTTTTTATTCTTCTGCCGATATAAGGGATTCAGGATATAAAGCCACTTGCATCGATTTAAACCTGTTTCCGGCGGGGTTCAACAATTTATGCAGCAACTTTGCAGTTCTTGCCGCACGCTCTGTCAAAGAAGCCATTCCAAAATATCTTGAAGGCAAGCCATTTGAGAATGTTCTAATTTTTCCCGAAGCCCATACAAGAAATACTTTTTATAACGAAAACCTGCTTAGCCTTAAAAATGTTTTAATTGCTGCAGGTTTGAATGTAGAAATTGCTGCTGTTGGTGAAATTGCAGATTCAGAAAATCCTGAACTTCTTACAAGCAGCAATCAAAAAATAAAACTTTGCGGAATTAAGCGTGAAAACAACCGAATTACCGGGAGAAACGGTGAAAAGTTTGACTGGATTTTGCTTAACAACGATTTGGCTGAAGGCAAGATTGAGCGCCTTGAGAACCTTGAGCAGCCTGTTTTGCCGCATCAGTGTTTCGGTTGGCATTCAAGAAAAAAATCCCAGTTCTTTAAATGTTATGAAAAGATAATAAAAGAATTTGCTGAAGAATTTGACATTGATCCCTGGCTTCTTTACGCTCCGCATGAAGTTGTGCGCGAAGTTGATTTTAATTCAGAAAGCAGCAGGAAAGAAGTGGCTGATACTGTAGAAAAGTTACTTGCGGATATAAAAATCAAGTTTGAAAAATATGAAATCAGCGAAATTCCACATATCTTTATTAAAAACGATGTCGGAACTTACGGTATGGGAATTATGGTCGTTAATTCGCCTGACCAGGTTGTCAACATGAACAGAAAAGCCAGGAATAAAATGGCTATAGGCAAAGGTAATATCCCTATCAAAAGTGTTGTTGTTCAGGAGGCTGTTCCAACAAGGTCGGTGACTGAAAACTATGTTTCTGAGCCCGTTATCTATATGGTCGAAAATAAAATCATTGGTTCATTCTTAAGGCTGAACACAGAAAAAGGCGCCGTTGACAACCTTAACGCCAGGGGAATGAGCTTTAACCAGTACTGTGCTTTGCATCCTGTGGAAAATCCTGTAGAATGCAACTGTACAAACGAAACCCAAATGTTTTATTGGACGCTGGCGAAGCTGGCGGCAATAGCAGCCGGCCATGAATTCGAACTTGTGTGCGGGAAAAACAAAGCCCTTTAGTCTTTGAATATAAAAGATATAAAGGGCTCAATGACTAAAGAAAAGGCAGTCCGATTATTTACCGCAGCCGCCTTTCTTTTCAGATTTTATTGAACATTCTTTTCCCTCTTTCTTCTCTTCTTTTTTAGTGTTCTTTTCTATAACGCCTTTTATAAAGCTGACATATTTTTCAGCTCCGCCGGGCCTGTAACCTGTTTTTTCTACAACTTCTCCATCGGGGTTCATTATTAAAACCGTAGGATACCCGCGGATTTTGTATTTATTGGCAAGCTCCCTGTTCTGCTTCAGTAATGACTTCTCTATTTTTGTTTTTTTCGGAAAGTCAAGCAGCACGCAAACAAGGTTTTCTTTCGCGTATTTTTCGAATGCGGGTTTGCTGAACACTTCTTTGTCAAGTTTCACGCACCAGCCGCACCAATCGGAACCGCTGAAATCTACCAGCATAAACTTATTTTCTTTTTTTGCCTGTTCAGAAGCTTTCTTAAAGTCGGTCTGAAAGATGCCGGAACCCGCGAATATCGTTGCTGTAAAAAGCGAAACTAATACTATTGATATAATTTTTGCTTTCATAATATTGTCCTTGTGTTGAATGTTAAAGTTTCCCGGTTATATCAATCTATTATACTTTATTTTTGAGTTGAAGTCAAAAAAAATTGCATTTCTAAATAGATTTTGATAAAATTATACAACAAAAAATATAAGGAGATAAAGTGGGAGTCTTTAATATAGACTGCGTTATAGAAAATCAACAGGAAAGTTCCCGCTCTGTCCGAATCCCCAAATTATTAGTGGATATAGGCAATGAACTGTCATGGATAAATTATAAATATCTTGATAAAATCAGTGTAGAACCTGAAAAAAAGATATGCGGTTTATTATTGCAAACGGACAGGAAATAACCAGAACAATAGGGTTTGTTATTATTAAAGTCGGGAAAGAAATTACAACTGACGAAATAGTGTTCGCGCAAAAAAGTGATTTGCAATTGCTTGGCGCGCGAACGCTTGAAGGGCTTAATTTAAAAGTAGACTCGAGAAACAAAAAGTTAGTAGCCGCGTGTCCTTTTCTAGCTGCGGGAAATTTTAAATGTAACCCAAGTCTATGATTTGGCCGGAACGTCCGGCGCGAATTATTTAACCTTAAAAATAAGGAGATTATCATGAGCGATGATTTTAATGAAAATGTTGAAAATGTCGAAGAAACAACCGAAGTTGTTGAAACTGTAGAAGCTGAAGCTCCTCAGCCGGAACTGGAAGTTAAAATCGGGGACTGGCTGAAAGCAGGCTGGGAATTGTACACAAAAGATTGGCTCAAATATTCCCTTTCAGTTCTCATAGTTTTTGTTCTCGGCGCTATAACCTGCGGGATTCTCTTTGCTCCTATGCTTGTAGGAATGTATGGATGCTGCCTTAAAAAGCTCAAAGGTGAAGATTTTGAATACGGTGAGCTTTTTGACGGGGTAAAGAAACAGTTCCTTCCATCATTTCTTCTCGGTCTTGCCCTTATGGTTGTAAGTATTGTATTAAACCTGATTCCCTGCGTAGGCTGGCTTCTTTCATTTGCTTTTCAGATCCTTGCAATGCCTGTCTTAGTTTATTCTCTCTTTAAATTGTCTTACGAAGCTGAAACATATAAAGTTGAAAAGCTGAAAGATCTTGTCATGGGAATTTATGAAAAACTTAAGCCCCAGTATTTCATGTTTGTCCTTTGGCTTTTCCTTGCCGGAATTATAGGAGCCGCAGGAGGAATTGTTTGCGGAATAGGCGCGCTTTTTACTTATCCTATAATTGTTCTTGCGCTTGCTGTAAGCTATTCAGATGTTTTTGGAACTGCTCTGTCCGCCCAGGTAGAAGCTGAGCCGGTCGCAGAACCTGAACCTGAAGTAGAACCGGAAAGTGAGTAAATATAGTTTGCGGAATAGAAAAAAACTTTAAATCCCGGTGATAATCAGAGCGTGCTCCGGCTGGAGCAATATATTTATAGATTTAGAATCTAAAAATGTTAAGTCTCGACTTGGACTTAATTCTTAAAATTTCGCAAACTTGATAAAACTCTATAATTTACTTAAAGTTAAAAAACTGACTTCCAATCAGCGGGCTTCCTGCTGGTTGGAATTAATTGCAGCAATCTCAATACTTATTGCTGTATTGGTTTTGCGATATACTCCGGCAGGCAGGTATTTCTTTTGTGTTTTTCACAAAATTACCGGCCTGCCGTGCCTTTTTTGCGGGATGACTCGCTCGCTGCAAAATTGTTTGACCGGCAACATCTGTGAAGCGTTAAACTTTCATCTTTTCGGTCCTCTTGTTCTTTTAATTGTTGTTTTGTGGGGGCTTTATAGGTTTGTTTGCGCAGTTTCAGGTTATTGCCTTGAAATTAATTTCTTTCCGAAAAGAATATATAAGATTATTATAATATCAGCTGCAATTTTGCTGGTCATATATTGGGCGCTAAGGTTGCTCCGTGTTCAACCTTTTGTTTTTCCGGGGTGATGTAGCCGAAATCTCCGATTTCGACAGTTTTGTAACCGAAATCTCTGATTTCGACAGTTGTAACCGAAATCTCTGATTTCGATAGTTTTGTAACCGAAATCTCCGATTTCGATAGTTTTGTAACCGAAATCTCTGATTTCGATAGTTTTGTAACCGAAATCTCCGATTTCGACAGTTGTAACCGAAATCTCTGATTTCGATAGTTTTGTAACCGAAATATCTGATTTCGACAGTTTTGTAGCCGAAATCACCGATTTCGACAGTTTTGTAGCCGAAATCTCCGATTTCGATAGTTTTGTAACCGAAATCTCCGATTTCGAAAAGAATCAAAATCAAAGATTTTGGTTACATATAAAATTTGAAATGAATAAGATTAGAAAACATTTACCGCGCCTTGAATCAGATGCATATATAGGTTACAAGCACGTTGCTTTCACAGCAAATTGCACTAAAAGAAAAACACTATTTTTAAAAAGAGAATATGTTGATTCTGCAATTGTACTTTTAATGAGAAATTTACAGAGATTTGAATGTGAGTGTTTAGTTTATGTATTTATGCCGGACCATGTTCACATGATTTTACACGGAAAAAATGAAAAAAGCTGTCTGCTAGAATGTCATAACAATTGGAAAGGCGAAACTGGAAAAGAATTAGCAAAATTAATTAGAGGGAGCAATTTAGAAACAAAGCGGGCTCCACAGCTAAGTCGAATCTGGCAACCCCAATCTTACGACCACGTGTTGAGAAGTTACGAATATGAGCTGGGAGCATTAAGGAAAATGATAAATTACATTTTGCAAAATCCGGTTAGAGCCGGCTTGGTTGATGTATGGCAGGAATATCCTTTTCTCGGAAGTTTGATAGGAGAACAAGACATTAGGCATCCCTATTGGTGGGATTGGTTTTACGAAATGTAACCGAAATCTCTGATTTCGACAGTTTTGTAACCGAAATCTCCGATTTCGACAGTTTTGTAACCGAAATCTCTGATTTCGAAAAGAATCAAAATCAAAGATTTTGGTTACATTGAACTTTCAAAATCAAAGATTTTGGTTACATTATTATGAACATGAAAGAAAAATCTAACAAGAAATTCAAAATCAAAGATTTTGGTTACATTATTGCACCTAAAGCTGTGCGGTTTATTTCTACAATCGAACGGCCGAGATGGTTTGTCAGGTTTTTAATCAAGCGGTTCGCCAGCCATTATAAAATAGATGTTTTTATAGCTACTAAACCCCTTCATGAATACAAATCACTTTTGGATTTTTTTGTAAGAGAACTGAAACCTAACGCAAGGCCGATTGACGTGGAAGAGACTGTGGTGGTTTCTCCTGTCGACGCGGAAATAACCGCTTTGGGTAAGACAGAGGATGAAGCTATCCTTCTTGTCAAAGGCAATCCAAACACTATTTCTCAGCTTGTAGAAGTAGAAGATTGCCTCGAAGATTATAAGAATGGATATTTTGTTATGCTGTATCTTTCTCCCGCGGATTGCCACAGGATTTATTCTCCGGTTTCCGGAAAAGTTATCCGCAGCAAGTTTATAGACGGAAAAGTATATCCGGTTTTTCAGAAAGCTGTGGAAAAACGGCCGGATACTTTTGTGATTAATAAAAGAGTGGTTACCGAACTCGAATCAAAATTTGGAAAGGTCTTAATTGTTAAAGTAGGAGCTTTGAACGTAGGAAGAATACCTGTAAACCATCCTCTGCCTTATTCGGAAACTAAGTTTTCCTACGAAAAGGGTAGTGAGATTGGCAGGTTCGAATTTGGTTCGACAGTTATCCTGCTTTTTGAAAATGCAAAGTTTAAAATCGACGAAAGCATATCGGAAGGTCAACACGTCAAGATAGGGGAGAAAATAGGGGCTTGGGGAAATTTCTAATTAAAGCTTACTCGAAAAGAGTAGTAAAGCAGGACGCCCCGGCCTGCTTATTCCACGAATGCTGATTACGCCGTTTAATTGCGAATAAGTAGTCGTCCCTTAAAAAGTCAATTTTGAGGCAATTGCAAGGCGATAAGGCGAAGGCGTATTGTAATACTCCGAGCAATTAACATCCCCCTTAATCCTCCTTCAAAGGGGGACTCGCCGCAATCGGCCAAAATTGGCTTTGCTGCTTTGTTAAAGGATTTCCGAAATCAAAGATTTCGGTTGCATTTTTAACAGTCCGGGAACCGGCATCCGCCAGTCATGCGTCCTGTTTTACTTCAATTTCGCAAGTCTTTTGGAAAAATGTTTGGCAATTATATTTTTATTGTTCTTTCTTTTTCCATTTATACCCTTTTTCCCGCCAGTCATAGGCAAAAACATTTGTGCCATCAATACCGAGCGCCGGGAAATTTGAAGAAGTATCCGGAAAAGCATAGTCTTTGTGTACGATGTAAACTTCTACGATTTCATATTTATGCAGTTTACGGTTGTAAACGCCAAACTTGTGCAAGGGTTTTGTCTGGCCGGGCTTGTGTTCAATTCTTGCGTCTTCGTTAGTTGCCATTCTTGAATAGACAGCGACTTTATATTCTTTTCTTAATTTCTTATTAACTTTTTTAGCGCCGTAAGAAAAAAAGTCAACACCTTTTACCTTGCGTCTTTTCGCCCGTCCGATCATAATATGATGAATAACCTCGTTGGTTTCCTGGATACGGGTAAAAGTAGCCGGGCCAGACAAAAACGGGCTTTTTAACTGTGTGTAAATCCCCGTAATAACCTGCGGGTCTTTTTCTGTAGTTTCATTTACAATACCGCTAAATTCGGCGTCAGACCACCATTCAATAATTAAGTTCTGTTTTCCTTTTTTGAGTTTCCATTTTCCAAGAACAGGATGGTCGTTAGTTTCAGTATTCAGTTTAGTTGTGTATCTGTCTCTTGCAAGAACAACAGTTCCTGTAATCATTCCGGCAGCTTCAAGCGCGTATTGTCCAACCATTTTTTTACTGGAGAATTTTTTCGCTTCACCGTTGTTAACAAAAAAACATGTAAATAACAAAGCGACTATAAAAATTTTTAGTTTCATTTTAATCCTTCTATTTATTAAATTTCTATTATTTTTTACTTTTTTTAGTAACAGGCCTGTCCGGGAAAACAAGCATCATATCCCTGAACAATTCGTCATACCTGTTAAGAATATTTCTAGACCACATATATTCGTTTTTGTGGGCAACGTAAAGGGCATAAGGGTCTATTCCACCATATTTTTGCTCTCTGGCATCTTGCGACCACCAGACTTTTTTGCCTGTTTTAGCGTCTACGGCAACAATGACAACATCTACCAAGGTTTGAGAATAAACAACTCGGTACTTATGAAAATATTCATTAACACGTCCGAAAATCAGCATGTCGCAGCCCAGAGCCTGCCCGAGTCTTTTATAGTTTTTATCGGTAATTTCTTCGGCTTTAACATGATGTTCTTTCAAAAGCCTGTCAGTTTCCCGAATCGGCTGAAGAACATAATTTTTTGTTGCGGCAAAATTCCCGAAAAATATTCGTCTTGCCTGGATGGGCGCTGTCTTGTACCTGGTTTTATTTTCAAAAGGCAAAATAGCAACTGAATTATATTTAGGAGAAACCGCTAAATTCATATGGTCACTTTGATAATTCACAGCGCCGTAAGGGTTTTCCCTGTCAGAAATCGAGCAGCCGATGATACCCAGGCAAATAATAGTTGCAGTTATAAATTTTACTAAAGTCATTGTTAAATTTCTGTTGAGTAGCAGGTAATTCTTTAGGTTAATTTTAAATTAGATTAATTAGGCCAATTTTATTAAAATGACAGTCCCACGTTAAACGAGAATCCGTCCATAAATTCCCAATCTTCTGATTCTGAATCTTTCATGATTGGAATACCGTAGTCGAGGCGAACAGGACCTATAGGCATATTCAGCATAAGCCCGAACCCGAGACTGGCGTTTAATTCGCCGCTGTTATCGCGTTTTTCTTCTGTAACGTAGTCTCTGCCGCGCATGCCTCTTTTAAGGACGTAATATTTTCTGGATTTCCACCACACGTTGCCTGCGTCTACAAAGAAAGCTCCGCGGATGCTGTATTTCTCGCTGAAAGCATAGATCGGGAAAGTGTATTCGATAGATCCGAAAAGTTTTTTAGTGCCGCCAAGAGGATTGTCTTCGTTATAATCTTTCGGTCCTGCCATGCGGTATGCAAACCCCCGCATTTCTCCGGGCCCCCCAAGAAAGAACCTGTCGAATATAGGAGTATTATCTGTCGCGAACCCTACAGACCCCCTGACTTGAAGAACATGTGGCCCGCTGAACGGCAAATGTTCTTTTCTTTCAAAAGTTTCAAAAAGTTTGAAATAGTGCGCGTGTTTCAATTCAGCAACTCCGTAAAACTCTTTTCCAAAACTGACTTTTCCAATAAATTTTGACAAAAATCCGCGTGTTGTAAGGTTAATGCTGTCACGTGTGTCCTTCGACAAAGTCAGCACAGGGGAAACCTGGAAATAAGTTCCTTCTTCATCTTCAAGGTATTTATCCTTTTCCGTAAAAGCGTAATACGGCCAAACCTGACTTTTGACTTTCCGCAGCGCGCCCCTTTTTGTAATTTTGGTAACAGGGCGCGCGCCGTCTTTCAGAACAAAATCGTCCCAGTCAATTGAATCTTCTACTTCAACGTCAATCAGCTCGCCGACGACGGTAAGATCCGCGCGAATAGAGCCAATATATTTTCCAAATTTTGGAATCCAGTTAAAGCTGATGGGAGTTGCCGCCCTTAAGTCAGCGCCTATCCTTCGAACCTTGTAGTCTTGAGCCAGATACTCATGGTTCCTTGCAAAAACATCAAACCCGACAGACACTTTGTGCCCTCTTAACTTTTCGTACAAGAAGTAAGGTTCTGTGAAACTGAACAAGATGTCTTGCCGTTTATTGCCGATTTCGGCGCGGAGCCTGATTTTCTGTCCTCCGCCGACGAACCATTTTCTCCAGTTTTTCCAGTCAAAGTTGGACTGGCTGATTTCCACAAACCCCACGAACTGGTCTACAGAAGAGTAACCCGCGCCGAAGCCCAGCCTTCCCGTGTTCTTTTCTTTAACAATAACGTGAATATCTTTCGCGTTGGGAATGCTTTTACTGTCTGTTTCCCGGATTTCCACATTTTCAAAATAATTAAGGTTGATAAGCCTGTTTTTGCTTGTAGCCAGACGATAATAATTGTATTTGTCGGCCGGCATAATATTAAGCTCACGGCGTATAACAACGTCTTTAGTCTTTTTATTTCCGGAAATAGTAACTTCGCCAAAGTTGAACAAACTGTTTTCTTTTACTTCATAATAAACGTCAATTACTTTTCTTTCATCATTCGATTCAGGGGATTGAAGCGCTTTTGCTCTCACATTAACGTCCGCGTAGCCAAAAGACTTGTAATAGTTTCCAATGTTTTCCACGTCTTTTTCAACAAGTTGTGGAGAATATTTCTCGCCTTTGTAAATGCCGACCTGGTAAAAAAGATTTGTGGCAAAAAATCCTTCCATTTTTCGCTGGCGGATAGTAATTTTTCCAACGATGTGGGGAAGCCCTTCTTCTATATTAACATAAATCGCCACACCGCTTCCGTCTTCCATAGGCTTTGCCGTGCAAGTCACTTTCGCTTCGGCGTATCCTTTTTCCTGGAAAAGTTCCCTGATACGCCATTCGTCTTCTTTTAAATTGTATTCATCAAAAATCCCTTTGCGGAAAAAAAGTAGAAACCTGGGTTTGGTCTGCATTGCCCATTTAATTTTGAAAGCGCTGACATGCTCGTTTCCGCTCACGTAGACTTCACGGACATAAGATTGAGTACCTTCGTCAATATTGATAACGACATCAACTTTACCAGGTTCGATTTCTTCAGTATCATAACTGACTTTAGCCTCTGCGTATCCGTTGTTGACATACAACTCTCTAATTCTTTCAACATCTTTTTTCAGCAAATCAGGATTGAGAGCAGCAGGAGCTTTTGACTTAACCTCTTTTTCGATTTTTTTAAGCTTGATATTTTTTTCGCCTGCGATGCGGATAGAATTAATTATGGGGTGTTCATGGACGCGGTAAGTTACGACAATCTTTCCGTCTTCGGATTTCTTTTCAATTTCTACCGAGTCAAACTCTCCGCTATCCATCAACTTTTCATAATCTTGTTCAGCAGTGTTTTCGGAATAGAATTGGCCAACCTCAGTTTTAATTTTGTCAAGGATAAACTTATTGTCTATTCGGTTGTTTCCGACAATAATAATATCGCTTACCAAATTAGAAGAAGGCTGAGCAAATGAATTGCTTGATGCTGTAAATGCTGCAAGGCAAATAAGTGCGCCGGCAATAGTACCGGTGGCGAATTTGTAAGACATAAGAAAATTCCCCCAGTTAGGTTTGCACAATAACTTTTATGCAAACTTAATTAACTTTAGTTCTGCATGAAATAAAACACACAACCGCATACAGAAATTTAAAAAAACTTTTATGAAAAATAGTTCCACAAACCGAATAATGCAAGTGGGTAAATATATTACCAAAAAAAAAATAAAAAAGCAATAACTTTTCACACTTTTTTCACCGTGAATATTTTCACAAACATTTCACAGCAAAAAGTTTGGTTTTCCACAAGTTATCCACAATTTATTATGAGTTTATAAACAAGTTATCCACAATTCATCAAAAAAATCCTCTTGTAAATTTGGAAAGTTTTGTGTATAATATGTGAAACCTTGTGGAAATATGTGAATTGTTTTATATGGAGGGTTGGCAGAGTGGTCGAATGCGGTGGTTTTGAAAACCACTGACCGTTAACGCGGTCCGGGGGTTCGAATCCCTCACCCTCCGCCATTTTATACTTTCAGGAATTTTTTGCGAAAAAGCAAAATCACATTTCCCAAAACCGGCGGCGGCGCAATTTTCACACAAACGACAATTCTTGTCGTTCTCAATCG
>Ga0190283_1000451_pt1 | contig 21441 bp, 20 predicted proteins | sample 48691801_MG_FD_161669 | JGI IMG/M metagenome (GOLD analysis project Ga0190283, IMG submission 161669) | Hydrothermal vent microbial mat bacterial communities from Southern Trench, Guaymas Basin, Mexico - 4869-18-0-1_MG | ecosystem: Environmental > Aquatic > Marine > Hydrothermal vents >...
GTTGGTATATTAAATTTTGTGAGTTGCCTAACTAACTCTCTTCTAGTGCCCTTTAGGGTACTTAAGCTTTTAGACAACGGCTTTAGCCGTTGGCGTTGGGGTGGTGGTATGGAAACTTCCGCTCTCCTGCACTAGTCGTCTGTCAACAGTCGTCCAAATTAACTCTCGTGAAAAAATGGGTAGAAACGATGTTTGGCAGTCGTCCAAACTAACGTTTGGCAGCAAGTTAAAGTCCAAAGCTAAAGCTTTGGACGGAATGCCAAAGCTGAAGCGTTGGACTCCTTGCTAACTCTTTTTCAATTTCTCAATCAACGGCTGAAAAATTTGCACCCAATCTGTTTTCGTCAGTGGCCCTACGTGCTTATAGCGCACAATGCCTTGTTTATCAATCACAAAGCTTTCCGGTGTGCCAGTCACTCCCCAGTCCATGCCAATCTGCCCTTTTTCATCAAAAGCATTGGCAACATACGGATTACCCGTTCGCGCTAATACCATTTTTGCCTCTGGCACGGTATCTTTATAAACTAAGCCATAAATGACGTAACCTTCTCCAGCCAGTTGCATCAATAATTGATGTTCATCACGACAGGCGATACACGAAGAAGACCACACATTCAAGAGGGAAACTTTTCCGATAAAGTCCTTATCGCTCAATGTGTTACTGACATCACTGAGTTGCGGCAAAGTGAAGGCAGGGGCTGGTTTATCAATGCGGGTAGAGTCTATCTCACGCGGATTTAAACCCAAACCTACATATAAAAAACCAGCCAATACAATAAATAGGCCTAAAGGGAGTAGATAACGTAACATAATGTTGTTCCTTTTTAGTCGGGCGGATTATACGCCAGCCCCAACGGGGCGGATTAATGATTAATGATTAATGATTAATGATTAATGATTAGCCCCAACGGGGCGACATTAATAAAGCCTGTGTATCTACCAGGAAGAGGCGACATTAATAATTAATGATTAATGATTAATGATTAATGATTAATGATTAATGATTAGCCCCAACGGGGCGACATTAATATAGCCTGTGTATCTACCAGGAAGAGGCGACATTAATATAGCCAAGGGCAACGCCCCAGGAACCCAACGGGGCAATTTATGGGGCCGATAACGTGGCGCTAAAAAAACCTTACTTTTGAACGTGGTTAGGCTGAGGGATTAAACGCGCCAGTTCCTCTTGTGCGTAAGCGTCGCCTTGCTCGGCCGCTTTGCGAAACCATCGTGTGGCTTCTGCCACATCTTTAGGAACACCTTGGCCTTTTTTATATAGGATAGCTAAATTGACTTGGGCATCAACATTGCCTTGCTCAGCAGCTTTGCGATACCATTGTGCCGCTTTGGTCAAATCTTGAGGAACACCGTCGCCATCATAATACAACAATCCAAGGTTATTTTGCGCTTTTGCATCTCCTTGTTCGGCCGCTTTGCCAAGCCAGCTAGCCGCCTCGGCAGACTGTTTGGGCACACCTTTGCCGTCATAATACATCATGCCAAGTTGGAATTGCGCGGTGGCGTGGCCTTTTTTGGCCGCTTTTTGAAACAATTGGGCCGCTTTAACATAGCCTTTGTTATTATAATAATCCATGCCGCGCTTGAAGTCGCTGTCAGCATTGCCACAACCGCTGAGGTAAAGCGTCAGTGTCAAAAAAAATAAATACCAGCTTTTAGTGAACATTTATTGTCCTTTTATACGGAACATACTTCAAATCTGTGAAAATGACAAACTTTTCAGAAAATACCGAGCAAAATTATCGAATTATCATTGATTGAATCATTTTTCATTTTTCAGTTGTCATTATAGTCCAAAAATCCGTTGTACTTTCAGTATAATCGGGTGTGTTCCACTTGTCCTTTTAGAAGTTTTTAGGGAAAAAGGCCATCAATCAAATCAACAGAATCAATTTGCCAACCTGGCCCCCAAACCGCCAGGTTTTAGACACCCTTGTATGGTAAGTCATTAAAAATACTTACCAAATCAAGAAAGAAAACCTAGCCATCAAAAGAAACCTTACCAATTGAGCGGCAAGACAACTCAAAGTCTGTGAGATAAATGACACACCCTTTTAATCGCCCGACAGTACAGATACCATCCATCAAAGGGAAGGTATCTGTGAAAATCGCCTTAATCGGAATCCATCCTCAAAGGGATGTATCTGTGGAAAATTAGCTTTTAGCCATGAGGCTGAGCGACTGGCGGAAAGCTTGATCATCGTTCTTGACGTAATTTTTCTAAAGCTTGTTGCGCTTTAACATCTCCTTGCGCCGCTGCTTTACTCAACCAGTGTTCTGCTTCAGTTAAATTTCGAGAGACGCCTTTGCCAAGGGCATACATCACCCCTAAGTTGAATTGTGCTATCGCATTGCCTTGTTCGGCCGCCTTACGAAACCAGTGTGCGGCTTTGGTGATGTTATCTTGAGAATCCTGTTCGCTTTGAGCGTATATCCGCCCCAAATTGAATTGTGCTTGAGCAAATCCTTGTTCGGCCGCTTTTTGATACCATTGTTTGGCTTGGGCAATATCTTGGGTGACTCCTCGGCCGTGTTCATACATCACTCCAAGGTTATTTTGCGCTTGAAAATGGCCTTGCTCAGCGGCTTTGCGATACCAGTGTATTGCTTTGCTGAAATCTTGGGTAACACCTTTGCTTCTTTCATAGACCACGGCTAAATTGTGTTGCGCGGGCACAAATCCTTGCTCGGCCGCTTTGCGAAACCACTGCACCGCTTGGGTAACATTCTGTTGGGTGATCTTTTTGCCACTCAAGGATATCAGCCCCAAGCTGAATTGTGCTTGAGCAACGCCTTGCTCGGCCGCTTTGCGATACCAGTGTATTGCTTTGCTGAAATCTTGGGTAACCCCTTCGCCACTTTCGTACATCACGCCCAAGTTGTGTTGCGCCGGCGCAAATCCTTGCTCGGCCGCTTTGCGAAACCAGTGTGCCGCTTGGCTAACATCTTGGGTGACACCGTCGCCTTTTAAATACTTCACCCCTAAGTCGTATTGTTCTAGCGCCTTTTTGGACACGGCCCGTTGGCGAGCCGTCTGACGAGTACTAAAGTCCTTGTCGTCGTTCACGCCTTGGGTAGTTGGTTCCTGAGCCTTTCCAATCACGTCCCCTTGCCGAGCCGTCAACTCCTTGTCATCGTTCACACTTTGACCAGTCGATTTTTTCACCTGGCTTCCACAGCCGCTGAAAGATAGGGAAAATACCCATATAAAACACAATAAAAACAATATATTACGTAACATTTGTGTTTCCTTTTCGTATAGATATACTAAGTACTTTTGCCTCACATCAAGTATTTTGCAGGAACCGAACGGGCAACCACAAGGGATTGGGCAACCACAAGGGATTGGGCAACCACAAAGGATTGGGCAACCACAAGGGATTGCCCCTACATAATAATCATGTAGGGGCAATCCTTTATGGTTGCCCCACAGTGCGGGGCACGGTGCGACGACGATAGCGTTTATCGGTTGCCGCCAAAAGGCCGCCCAACGCCATCAATAAGCCGCCTAACCAAATCCAGCGAATAAACGGCTTATAATAAACGCGCACACTCCACGCACCGTCGCCTAAATGCTCGCCCAAGGCGACATAAATGTCACGGCTGAAGCCCCAATCAATCGCCGCCTCCGTCATGGGCATCTGTTGCACCCTATAAAGCCGTTTTTGCGGATACAATACCGTGAGTGGCTCACCATTTTTCAGCACTCTGACAGTACCTTCGTCCGCTTTATAATTAGGGCCCTCAATAATTTTTGTGCCTTCAAAAATAAAGCTATAGTCCCCTAATTCCAAGGCCTTATGCGGCTCCAAACGCACATCTTTTTCAATGCTAAAGGCATTAGACAAGGTGACACCAATCACAAACACGGCCACACCAATATGGGCAACCGTCATACCATAAAAACTAGGCGGAAGGCTGCGTAATTGAATACCACCCTTTGAAGCAGAATTTCCGCCCTTTTTCAAAGCTTTGCTCGAAGGCAAATTATCCTTCCGTTTATTTCGCGTATCCGTTGTACTACCTCTCGGCGGGATTTTTCCGCCCTTTGGCAAAGACTTGCTCGGAAAAATGACGAGTTTATCACGCATATTTTGCACAGCGGTTAAAATAATCCAAGCAGCGACCGCTACCCCGGGGAAAACAACCAAACCGGCTTTACCCACCACCAAAACGGGCAACAGCAAACCGAACACTAAACTGGCGATGAAAATGTAACGCAAACGGATAAACAACGTTTTCGGCTGCTCACTCTTCCAACGGGCGAGCGGCCCAATTCCAAGTAACAACATGGCTGGGGCCATAATCCAGAAAAACACGACCGAAAAATAGGGCGGCCCTACCGAAATTTTGCCCATGTCCAAGGCATCCATAAAGAGCGGATATAACGTGCCCAACAACACGCCAGCACAGGCCACAACTAGCAATATGTTATTGATAAGCAACAAAGTTTCTTTAGACAGCAACTCAAAATGCCCCCCCTTGCCAACACTAGGCGCACGCCAAGCATAAAGCGTCAAAGACACACCGACCACCACTGCCAAAAAGGCAAGGATAAAAACACCGCGCTCTGGATCAGTCGCAAAAGCATGTACCGAAGTCAATACGCCGGAACGCACCAAGAAAGTGCCCAATAAACTCAGCGAAAACGCCATAATAGCCAATAACACCGTCCAATTCTTAAACGCGCTACGTTTTTCAGTGACAGCCAGAGAATGAATCAAAGCCGTGCCGACGAGCCAAGGCATAAACGAGGCATTTTCGACCGGATCCCAAAACCACCAGCCACCCCAGCCAAGTTCATAATAGGCCCACCAACTGCCCAAGGTAATGCCCAAAGTTAAGAATATCCAAGCCACCAACGTCCAAGGCCTCGACCATCTTGTCCAGGCACTATCAAGCTTACCGCCCAACAAGGCCGCGATAGCAAAAGCAAACGCCACCGAAAAACCCACATAACCCATATATAACATAGGCGGATGCACCACCAAGCCGGGATCCTGCAACAATGGATTGAGATCGCGCCCATCGACGGGTGCCGGAGAAATGCGCTCAAACGGGTTAGACGTCAGGAGCATAAACAGCAAAAAGCCGATACTCACAAAACCCATCACCGCAATCACGCGCGCCGCCATCGTTTGCGGCAAACTACGACTAAAAATAGCCACCGCCACCGTCCATAAACTCAACATCAGCGCCCACAACAGCAACGAACCTTCGTGTCCACCCCAAACGCTAACATAGCGATAGATAAGCGGCAACGAACTGTTGGAATGACCGGCGACATAAAGTACAGAAAAGTCATTATTGACAAAAGCATAAGTCAAACAACCGTAAGCCAGACTCATAAACACAAACTGCCCGATAGCAGCGGGGCGAGCGACAGCCATCCAATTAGGAATCCGCTGATGTGCCCCGATAAGCGGAAATATCGTTTGTGCTAAAGTCAAACAAAGGGCCAGAATTAAGGCCAAATGACCAAGTTCAGGAACAAAATGTTCAAGTTCAGCAATAAAGTGTCCAAGTTCAGGTATCATATTTTTTCAGTGATCAGTTTTTTCAGTGATCAGTGGTCAGTTATCAGTTATCAGTTATCAGTTTAGGGCCGAAAGAAATCGGATTTCTCTTTTGGCCGATGAATGTTAAAGGATTTATGCGTACCTACTTATCAGTAATCAGTTTATCAGTTTATCCGTTTATCTAAAAACGTTTTTTTTGTACCACCCAACGTTGTTGCCCACCCGATTCGTATTTTTGTGCAAGAAAAAACAGTTTCGCAGAGCGCAACTGGAGCAAAGTTTGGACTCCTTACGATTGCCAAACTAAAGTTTGGACTCCTGTCAAACTAAAGTTTGGACTCCTAGAAAAACGCTGTTCTAGCTCGAAATCAGAAGTCCAAATGAAATCGTCGTAGTCTTCTTTGATTTGGGAAATCGGCTTGCCCATCGTATTACTCCTTTTGATGAATTGGTGTTGAAAAAATTCCAAACAGATAATGATAGACAAAGGCTTTGTTATCAAAAAGGCTTATTTTTAGGGTGATTTGGCACACGCTGGTTTGAGGGCCATAAAATACTTTGAAAGGTTTCAAATTAAACTCTGGCCCTAAAACGATTTTATTTCGCTACTATTAGTAGGGTTATTGAGTACAATCTTGTTTGAGGGCCATAAAATACTTTGAAAGGTTTCAAATTAAACTCTGGCCCTAAAACGGTTTTATTTTCCTACTATTAGTAGGGTTATTGAGTACAATCTTGTTTGAGGGCCATGAAAGACTTTGGATGAATATTGGAGTCCTTACGACTGCCAAACTAAAGTTTGGACTCCTGCCAAACTAAAAACGGTCGTTTGGACTCCTTACGACTGCCAAACTAAAGTTTGGACTCCGGTTCACTGTTCACTGATTTTTGTGCATGCCCACTTTGATAGCAGGCATTGTTTTTTAAAGTATCAGCCAATTCAGGCGGCACGTAATTTTCGTCATGTTTAGCCAGCACCGTTTCGGCCTTAAAAGTGCCATTGGCTTGTATCCGCCCATCTGTCACAACGCCTTGGCCTTCACGAAATAAATCCGGCAAAATGCCGGTGTATTGCACCAGGACGGTGTGATCGCAATCGGTGACAGTAAAATTCACCAGCAAGCTATCGGAAGCACGTTGCACACTGCCTTTCTCGATAAATCCACCGAGACGAATCATATGTCCCATAGATGCCTCTCCAGCCTTGATCTGAGTTGGCGTGTAAAACAAATTCATGTTTTGATTAAGGGCCGTTAGTGCCAACGCAACGCTGGCACTAACACCAATAACGATTAGTAATACGACGCTGAGACGTTTTTTATGCGTTTGAGTCATGGTAATCACGACGTTTCCTCCGTAGTTTGCGAGCCAGTACACGCAACAAGTTGCGTTCATGGATCATGGGGATGATTAAATTAGCAACAAGAACAATTAGGGCTAAACCGTAACTAGCCCAAATAAAAAAGGCGTAACCGCCCATATCGAAAAACTCTTTCATAGTAGTATCAATCTCTAGTATGATAAAAAAAAGCCCGTTTGTCGTTTGTAGTAGGCGATTTATCGCCTAAAACTGGGAGTTTGTAGTAGGCGATTTATCGCCTCTGGCGATTTTTAATCACGTTGAGTTGTGCAATTACCATTTCAAAAAAAGGCCGGTAATTTGAGGATTCTTTAATCAAATTAAGAAAAGTGTTTTTATCACCAGCCGTGCCCAATTGTTCTAATTGAGCGTCTCTCATAATAGAAGACATTTTGATGTTTGCTATTTTGCTTTTATCGGTAGCCTTTTGTTCAATATATAAATTAACCCGTTGTTGAAATTTTTCAAAGACGCGTTGTTCTGGAATAAGAGAATTGACGACGATGCTAGTGAATTCACTTTTGAGGGCGATTCTTAAAAAGAAGTTTAACCCCGGTATTGTTTGATAATCGTTGGCAAAAAAGCCCACTATCAGTGATGATAGCGGTAAGCCTAGATTACCAAAAATATCATTAATACCATTTCGGGTGTCAATAAGGATAACATCCGGGTTGATTTCTTTTCGAACGTCTTTCAGCAAGTCCGTCATTTGTTCGACAATCTGTTCGGTACCCGATACATTCAAGCGGGCTAAGCTTTCTAAATAGTGTCGAAAGTGGGTACCATATTTGGGCGCATCCGGTATGGAAGTTTCTTCACTTAGGTTGCCGGCGAGAATGACATGAAGTTCGCCTTTGCCAGCATATTCTTTAGAGATTTGAATGGCATAAGGCTTTAACTTGACTTCATCCCCAGCAAACAATCTATCTAACAGATATTCGACAGTACCATTGGTTGGTGGTGCGTGGGCGAGATCAAAAAAGTTAGCAAACCCCGGGGCTTCAAAGTCACAGTCTATCATCACGACTTTTTTTCCGTAGTGCGTCGCATAAAAAGCCGCAAACGCCGCGAGGGCCGTAGTTCGTCCTACGCCACCTTTATGACTATAAAACGTGACGATAGGACTGGAAAGTTTGTATTCAGTGATTTTCATAGTCAAAATTCTTCCTAACCCTCCGTTGCCAAAGCTTACCTTTACCACAAGTAGAATAAATTAGCTTATGTAGCTTATGTAATGGTTACTCATTACAAAGGCAGCCATCTGAAAGCGAAAGTCCCCTAAAGGGGACTCAATAAATAATTATCTGAAAATCTATATTTTCAGTCCGCAATAGTCTGCCTATAAATTTTCATAATCAATTAAGTTGTCGAGTCTTCTTTTGAGCTTAGCATCTACTTTATCTGGATTTCTGTCTTGGCTAAACAAATAGTGGTAAAAATCATCCATTTTACGATCAGATAAAGTGACGATGCTAATGTCAATTCTTTCTTGGCTAAATTGACTTTTAAATTGACTTTTAAAGTCACTGTATATTGTATTGTTTTTATCTGTTAATAAGACAAAAACATCAATATTCGTATTAAATTTAAACGAAATGCGATAGTCCAAAATAGTTGAATCATCTATTTTGTTCTGAAGGAAATTTTCAATTTCCATTATTTTCTTCAACGCAAGAAGCATATCTATTTTACAACCTCATCTATGATTTGATAAATGCTTTTACACAGTTCAACAAATTTTCTGATGTCGCGCTCTCTAAAAGGATTCATTTCTATATATCGAACTTTTGGATTCCAAGCTTGATATAAATATTTGACATATGAGTTTTTTATCAAGTTTTCTATAGGTTTATCTATCTTCTGGATATTTTTGCGCAAAAGAGGTATGTCGTTGTGCTGAAAATTATGAATTTTTCGACTATCCCTTGATTGAGTGAGTTCTAATGTTTTTATCGCATAAGTAGCAATACATTCAATAACATACCCTGATAAGTAATAAATATCGGCCAAGATATTTTCTTTGTCATAGGAATCAGCATAAGAAATCTTATCAAGATAGTCAAGCATGTATTCACAGGTGTCTAAATGTCTTCGGGCTGCGGTTCTATATTCTTTATAGTTCATTTTAGTACATTTTCCGTTAATCTAGTGACGGTGACTATCTTTTGAGGGAGAGTCTCCGTTTAATCTCATTCACTTACTTTTACACAGTTCAACAAATTTTCTGATGTCGCGCTCTCTAAAAGGATTCATTTCTATATATCGAACTTTTGGATTCCAAAACTTTCTAGGGCAACGCCCTAGGAAAGCTTTCCTTAATGTTTGTTCGTAGTAGGTGATTTATCACCTATTTTTGTGCCGTTTGTAGTAGGCGATTTATCGCCTAAAACGGGGAAGGGGGCCGGCCCGTTTGTAGTAGGCGATTTATCGCCTCATGCGCTATATTAATATCGCCCCGTTGGGTTCCTAGGGCGTTGCCCCAGGCTTTATTAATGTCGCCCCGTTGGGGCTTTCTTGGGGCGTTCATGAAGGCGAGATTAATTTATCCCCGTTGGATTCCCTACTCTATGCACATAAATTACCTTAATATGTGTGTGGGTAAAAAATGGCTCGGAATTTAATTGGGTTTTGGGCGGTTGATATTCGTTCCTCATCCGAATGAGCCAATAAAAAATATATGATAAATCAATGACATAAAAAATGTGTGCCTAGAGTAGCCCCGTTTTAGGCGATAAATCGCCTACTACAAACGAGGCGATAAATCGCCTACTACAAACGAAGAACGGGAGATATTATTTAACTGGCTGATGACTCACTAATTCTTGTACCCAACGAGTATTGCGTTCTCTTTCTAGGATTTCTCCACGCGCTCGCATTAGTACGACTAGCGCGTAAAACAATTTAAACGCGACTGCCATGAGTAGTAATGGGATTAGCATAGAAATATCAATCGTGGGCGCTTTAAATTCGGTGATCATTTGAGTGACGCTTGAGCCTTGGTGCAGCGTATTCCACCATTCGACGGAGTAGTGAATGATGGGAATGTTGACGATACCGACGAGTGCTAACACAGCACTGGCACGGGAGGCGGTGCGTTTGTCTTCGATGGCCGAATTGAGGGCAATAATGCCTAAGTATAAGAACAGTAGAATGAGTTCAGACGTTAGGCGAGCATCCCATACCCACCAAGTGCCCCACATGGGTTTTCCCCAGAGGGAGCCGGTGGCTAGGGCTAGGAAGGTAAATGAGGCGCCGATGGGTGCGGAGCTTGCCGCTATGACTTCGGCTAATTTGATGCGCCAAATGAGTCCAATGCCTGCCGCTATTGCCATTACCATGTAAATAAATAGCGACATCCATGCGGCGGGCACATGCACGTACATAATCCGCACGCTTTCGCCTTGTTGATAGTCGGGCGGTGACGCAAATAAGCTGAAGAAAAGTCCTTCTAACATAAAGGCGAGACAAATCCAGCCAAACCAAGGGATTAAGTACCCAGAAAGGTTGTAAAAGTATTTGGGAGATGAGTGTTTTTGTAAGAAAGCCCACATAGTTTTCAATGATCAGTTGTCAGTTGTCAGTTTTCAGTTTTACCTGTAATTGCGAATTAAGGGTTGAATTAAATAATAAAAACTTCAACACAGAGACACGGAGCGACACAGAGTTTCACAGAGATTTCCCTATCTGAATGGCTCTGTGTGACTCTGTGGTTCTCTGTGAACTGAAAATTAGCTCAAGCTAATTCGCAACGCGGCCGCTGTTGCAAAAGGGGCCAGTGTTAGGGATAAGCAGAGTAGTGCTGCTAATAAGTAGAGTTCTCCGGCAACTTCAAATCCTGTCGCAGCTTTATTGACGGCGCCGGCGGCAAATATCAAGACGGGAATATATAAGGGTAATACGAGTAAAGACAATAATACGCCGCCGCGGCGTAGGCCTACAGTTAGTGCAACGCCGATTGCGCCGATTAAACTTAAAATCGGGGTGCCTAGTGTTAGTGTCGCTACTAAAGTGGGCGTGGCATGTTGCGGTAAAAAAAGTAATATGCCCAAAAAGGGCGCTAATATTATTAGCGGTAGTCCAGTGACTAGCCAGTGTGCGAGGACTTTTGCGAATACCAGTAGTGGTAAGGAGTGGGCCGATAGGGCGGTTTGTTCTAGGGTGCCGTCTTCAAAGTCGGCGCGAAATAGGTTGTCTAGTGACAGCAGGGCTGCTAATAGGGCTGCTACCCATATCACGCCGGGGGCGATGGTTTGTAAGTGTTTTGATTCGGGCGAAATGCCTAGCGGAAATAGGCTAATCACTATGATAAAGAATAGTAATGGATTAGCGAGCTCGGAGCGGTGGCGATAGGCTAGGGTGAGATCGCGTTTTAGGAGTATGTAAAAAGCAGATAGTTCTGATACCATAATTTTAGCGTTGTTTATAACAGTTTGTAGTTTGTAGTAGGCGATTTATCGCCTAAAACTAGAAAAGTACCTCGTAGTGGCTAAAGCCATTACTACAAACGGCCCCCTAAGTAGCTAAAGCCACAGAGTTTGTTTGTAGTAGGCGATTTATCGCCTAAAACTAGAAAAGTACCTCGTATCTATATTTTCCAAAAAAATTGAGAAATCCGATTTCTCCAAGAAATCGGATTTCTTGGCAAGGATAGAGAAATCCGATTTTTCAAAAAAATATGATTTATTGGCAAAAAAAATCCCTGCTTATATGCAATCCCTGTATCACTTGATTTATAGGCCCTATTAGCCAATACTTATACACAAACCTTGGAAGAATCAGTAAGTAGTGAGCACTGATAACTGATAACTGATAACTGACAAGAGGATTTTACCATGTCTCGTTTTCTAATCATCTTTTTGGGCCTGTTTCTTATTATACCGGCCTGTTCAGATAACCAACCGCCCAAAGGCGGCGGCGGCGGTTCGTCAGATCCGCCCACCATCACCACGTTGCCGACTTTTGATAATACTAAACGCCTTGCGTTAATCATTGGCAATGCCGACTACAAAAAAGTCCCTTCGCTCGATAATCCCGTCAATGACGCGAACGATATGAAAACGATTCTAACTCAGTTGGGCTTTGAGGTTATGTTGGGCCGTAATTTGTCGCGCCGCGCTATGCTCGATGTGGCGCATAAGTTTGGGCAACGTTTACAAAACGGCGGGGTGGGCTTATTTTACTTCTCAGGGCACGGAGTGCAAGCCAAGCAGCGTAATTATTTACTACCAGTGGATGCCACCATTAGAACCGAGGCCGAAATTGAGTATGAGTCGGTGGATGCGGGCCGTGTGTTGGCGCAAATGGAGCAAGCCAATAAGGCTGGCGTGAATATCGTTATTCTTGATGCTTGTCGAGATAATCCTTTTAAGGACACGGCGATGAAAGACCTAGTAAAGGGCTTAGCTAAAATGGACAGTCCCAGAGGCACGTTAATCGCCTACGCGACCGCGCCGAATTTGGCGTCTTATGGCGATAGCGATCTGCGTAATAGTATTTATACCAAATATCTGCTAACCGATTCATTTATGTTAACAAAAGTTAACAATAGCACTCCTGAGAGTGGGTGAATCTACCTGCATGCTACCGAAAATTATCGAGAGCCGCTTTATACAATCTGAATTCGCTTGGGGAAAAGCAAATTGATAGATTGTAAGTCTCAGGTTTTACCAGTACGACATTGAGTACTGAACCATATACCTGCCGCTTTATAATTATTAATTATATATATAATGTTTTTTCATAAAAGTCAATCATTTTTTCCAGCACCTGCCGAAGAATTGGTATTGTTTGTGAAGATTTGTTAATAAATTGGGTACTATGCATGAACCCTCAAGGGAGAGGTGTCCCCTCTCCCAGTCCCGTTGAGGAGAATATTTTAAGAATTAATAATTAATAATTAATAATTAATAATTAATTATTAGTAAGGAGGCTGAGGGTGCTTTAATCCAGCTTCTTTTTTCTTTATCATACTTACTCACCTCTGACCAAAAAGGTAAGTTAAATAATTAAAGAATCAAGATAATTCACTGTCTGTTGATAGCCGAAGTTGCAACTAGACCACTGGATGGGCTGTCTCATCCGATCGGCGACAACGCTCTACCAAGATTTGCTTCACTTTTTGTAAGGAAAGCCAACGATGAAGTTCCTTATCATCTAATCTCGCTTTCACATTGACCGCTGCATTCAAGGGAGCGATCATAACCACCCCGCACCCGGAGGCACAGTGTCCCCAGTGCGGTTGCCGAGGCATCCGCACTGTGAACAGGTTTGAGAAGTATATGCCGCATTGACTTGAACAACCCTAGAACCTCTTCGGGATGCCACAATATCAATGGCCGAAGCCATCAAACCTTTGACCCAACCGCTTAATCTGCGATTGGTATTTTTACCTAAATTCTTTGACTTGAAAGTTTTTGTTAAATCTTCACAAACTATCGTTGAGGCGACATCAACCACACGATTAACTGCCGTAAAAATAATACTTTTAACTTTGGCTTGATGCTTCTTTTTTCGCCTATTAAGCTTCTTTCGGCCAAGATTGTTTTTCCGTATTCTTTTAGCTTTTTTAGGATTCTTTTGTTCAACTTGATCCAAAACTGTTTTAATCTTATTACGTTTTTGGTATTTTTTCTTCAAGGAATCTGATTCTTTTGATAAAATAGTACCTAATCCTTTACCATAAAACTCACCTTCAGAATCAACCAAAGCTTCTGTATAACCTTTATCGATACCAAGTTCGAGCGTACCGCAAGTTCTCTCATCGGTATTATCTATCGTATAATGAATTTCTACTTGACCACCGCGCAAAATTAATCTAATTTGTCCCGTTATGGAATAATTGGTTCCGACAGGAATGGCAAGGAGCGATCCTCTTTTCAAGCTAATGACTTCAATATAATTTTTGCCATGATGCGAAAAACACGCCAGGTTCTAATATAATTTGATTAAAAGTGTGATTTTTACCATGTTTCCAATACTTACGCATTAATCGGCGCAAATACGAGTTATTAATCCAAACAGAATCATTTTTTAGCTTTTTAAATAACTCCTTACGTTTATCCTTATCATTCACATTTCTGAAAATATGACGAATAACTTTTTCTTTAGCGGCTTCTCGATTGGCTTTTACATCATCTAACGTATCAGATAAAGTGGCACGCCAGAGCCGTTGCGGTAAATTTTTGACCTGCTCATCAGCAATCCACCCATCACGCACCGGACGGAATTTGGCACCAAGTCCACCAATAGAACCATAGCAGCGCCAGACTTCAGTGCGAATTGTTCCGCACCGTTTGGCAATTTCATTTAGCGTATCATATTTAGTTTGATTAATATCTTCACTGTACGCTATTCTAGTAACAACTTTTTTAGCTTTTTTCATTTTTAGGTTTTGTTGTCGATTTCTTTTGTTTAATGGTTAATCGGAAATATTATAAACATATAGACTTAAAAAAAAATGTCAAGCCTGATATTTTTCAATCTCAATTTTTTGCTCAAATTAGGCAAGAGTGGTTAGAGGTAACTAAGAAATTTTGTGCTAGACGCTGCACCTCAAACTTTAGAACACTCAATAGGGCTAAGGATAAAAACGGATTGTAATGGATTTGGGGGATAGCAAAAATGATGGGTTTTTCAGTCATATACTTAGCACCGTTACAATTTTGCGTCCCTGACACACCCCCCTATCCCTCTCAAGAGGGGTGTAAAACGGTGGTAAGTCCCCTGAAGTAGAGGGATGTAAGGGGTGTGTTACGGCACAAAAAAAGCGCAACTTATGACGGTGTGCAGTATAACAAGGGCAAACACGCAGGTTTGCCCCTACAAGAACTGGTGGAATCATGTCGGGGTTGACCTACGTGTCAACCCTTTTCGATGGGTCTCCCCAAAATCCGTTATAACCACCGTTATTTTTTAGATTTTTTATCTTCCTCAACTTGTTTTTGGTAATAAACTTTCGCCATCATTTCTATGGTTAATGAGTGTTTTTTATTACCTTTTTTCGTTTTGATGGAAACATTATGCTGGGTGACGATGCGATTCATGGCCGCGACATCACTGACAAATTTTCCAAAAGCATGATAATTACCACTAGCACGCAATTTAATTGGTAATGCGACATAGAGGTCTTCTTTTGATTCTTCTCGGCCGTATTGCGGTTTAAATAACTCTTGTTTTAAACCATTCGCCAGCACCGTTTGAGAAATCTCTCGAATCAACTCCGAAACTTTGGCATCATCGGGCAATTTCTGTAGCAGTTCTTTGAGAATGGTTTGAATTTGCGCCAATTGTTCCTTAAGTTTATCCAAAGTAGCCGCTTTCAATTGCTTTGTTTTAAACTCTTTTTTCAGTTCCCCTTCCTTTGCTTTAACATCACCTAACTCAGCTATTTGAATTTGGGTGTCAAACCAATAGCCGGCAAACAGTGCACCCGCACACAGCACAAGAATTATCAATGCTTTGACCGGAATAGGCCAGTTGCCAAAGTTTTTCGGGTCTAAGTTACTGAAATCTTCCATATTCATGGGGATACCTCCCTCTTAGGCGCGGTTTGCATCACTTCCAACTTAAAGCGGCTAACATTACTTCTTGCACGAGATCGTTTGTTATTTTTTTGAGTTTTAATGAAAATAATCTTGGGATTACTCAGCCATTGAGACCTTTCGATATTTTTCATCAGCGAGGACACACGCGCATTCGATTGGGCAACGCCTTCAAGGGTGATTTTGTCACCCTTTTGTTTGATGCTGCTAAAATACACACCATCTGGTGCTTGTTTGACAAGTTCATCAAATAAATGCACCACCTGAGGACGACTTTCTTCGAGAACTTGGATAACGTCCATGCGCTTAATCAAGCGTTCTTTGTCCTCCTTTAACTTGTCAATTTCGCTGATTTGAGCTTCGGCCTTTTTAATCTCAGCATTCAAATAATTATTGCGGCGTTGTTGGTGATCAATCAGACTTCCCATGTACAGATGCGCGGACAGCACCACAAGCCCGGTGAAGACCAGCGAGGCCCCGGTGATAATCCCAAAGCGAATTTCGCGTTCTTTTTTAAGTGTCTCGCGCCAAGGCAATAGGTTAATACGTGGCATGGTTCAATACTCGTCAAAAGTTCGTAGGGCCAGCCCACAAGCAATCATTAATGCCGGGGCATCATCCATCAAAGCCTTTTTGCTGACTCGTGAGGCCACAGACATTTGGGCAAAAGGATTGACTATCGTGACATGTCCACCCACTTTGTTGGTGATATGTTCTATAATACCGGGGATAGTTGCACAGCCACCGGCGATTAAAATATGCGACAGTTTGCCATAGCTCGATTGAGCGTAGTAATATTGCACCATCCGGCTGATTTGCATCGCCATATCGGCCTTAAAGGGTTCAAGTATTTGGGTTTCAAAGTCGTCAGGGAGGCCGCCGGAGCGTTTGGCAAGATTGGCCTCTTCATAGCTGAGACTATAATGGGATTGAATTTGTTCGGTCAGTTGTTTGCCCCCGAACATTTCCTCGTGCACGTAGACGATTTTTTGATCGCCCAACACATTCATTGTGGTGGTGGTCGCACCCACTTCAATTAAGGCAAGGGTTTCATCGTCAGCAATTTCTGGATCGTTTTGTGCATGCAATACAAAGGCATTTTCCAAAGCATATTTTTCTATCTCCACAACTTTGGCCTTCAAGCCACAGAGTTCGAGGACAGTTACACGTTGTTCTAGCGTTTCAACGTGACAGGCCGCTAGTGAGATATCAACACGCTCCGGTTCTTTTTCATTGGGGCCTATTACTTGGAAATCGAGATTGATCTCCTCAATCTCCTGTCCAAGATATTGGGCGGGATCATTTTCAATTTGTTCTTTCATGTCTTCATCGGACATGCCTCCATCCATGGTGATGATTTTGGTGATGACAGAAGGCCCTGCCACCGCGACCGCCGCATATTGAGCGCTGGGTTTGGCTCGTTTGACAACGCGGTTAATGGTCTCGCCGACGATTTCCATTTCAACGATGTTCTTGTCTTCTACGGCTTTTTCTGGTAAGGGTTCCATGGCATAGCTTTCAACTTTGTACCCTTTACCGGCTCGGCTGAGTTCAAGCAATTTGACGGCGGTTGAGCTAATGTCTATCCCTACTAACGGGTCTGGCTTTAAACTGAATAGGCTCATAATCTTTCAGTGAACAGTTTTCAGTGAACAGTTTTCAGTGAACAGTGAACAAAAACAAAATAAAAAAAAACGTTAGCCTGAAATACTTGCCTTTGTGAGTGAAAATTAAAATTCATTTCATATTCAGTTAATTATACTCAGCACCGCTATCGTTCACTCGCTTAAGCTTCGATCCGTCGTTTGAGAACCGTCACACACCCCGTTCATCCTCTGACGTAAGGGGACTTACACCCCGGATCGAAGGGGCTGGGCTGTGTCAAGAGCTATTATCTCGCGTAGCTTTAAAACATCGTACTTCGCAGTGCGAGATAACGAAACTTACGAACACGAGCGAAGCGATATAAGTTTGTAACGGTGTTAAGTATATATACAAAATGCCGTTGCCAACCGGCGTGATGTCAATAAAATCTTAAAAAAAACGTTAGCCTCGAAAGTTATTTGCAAAAGTGCGTCAGTCATCATACTGAAAATCCTCCCCCATTTAAGGGAGAAACGGACAGGTAAGTCGGTCAAAAAAAGTTTATTAACATTTTGTGGTTCAAATCGCTTTTGCTCCTACTATGAACAATACACAACGGCATCACCAAAAAGGTTAAAATATTTATGTGGCCCGACTTTATGCACAAGTGCTTAAATAGCTCGCTCTAGTAACAATTTCATTGACAACTATTGACTTCGGGTAAAAAATGAGGTAAACCTTTCAACATTGCTCACTCTGGAGAATCAGCCCTTTATCCCCTCGCCGAATGTTCGCAACGGGTTACTTACTTTAGTTAGTCAAACGATGTCAGGAATTCATAAAGGTTCCCATCTCTCCAAAGAGAGTGTCCAAGTTTTAACAGACTAACTAACTGACACACTTTCATTTTACCTAGCAATGATTTTAGGTTAGAACGCACCCCACGACAGTGAACCTTGGGGTTGGATTAAAAAATTCAAGAAGGGAATTACAATTGCTTTGGACTATACACAGATAATATTCTGCCTGTCAACAATTATCAATCTTTTTGGGCCGACTAGACATTAGACTTTATACCGATTAATGTATGTTTGATTTTATTAGTTGGTGCAAAATAGTGATTTCTTATGAATCAATCGCTTATATTAAATCGTTATAATATCTATTAACTGGCGTTGTTCAGAACAATCCGTGGGGCAATTCAAAACTCTTGCAACGCTCATTGGTTTAAAACCCCCCAAATATTTATCTGAAAAACTCTATATTATATAACTTGATGATCAAGTTTGGAACGAACGCCATGAGCGGGGGCTCATGGCTAAAAGCGGGGGTACTCTAAAAGGCACTACCCACGCCGGGGGGGGGTTAGTCTGCTTTAGCAGACTTTCGCTTTTTTCTTAAGGATTTATCCCCAAGCTTCAGGCTAACCATCAAAAACTTGATCATCGAGTATAACTATATCAAGACTGACGTAAAATACAAGCGTGCGTGTTTTAGAGATTGATAGGATAAAAATCCGATGTCTTAAAGACATCGGATTTTTTAATATCTATAGTATTATTATTATAGGCTTTTGTTGTAATGATCAAGAAAAAGTTGAAATGGCGAATTTTGAGGTGCGAATTTTGAGGTGCGAATTTCACGCCGGTGGCATCACCTCTCCGTCACCTACCAAAATTTATTTGAATAACCCATTTTACTTCAAGGGGTTATGGGGTTGACCACTCAAAGATCAAAGATCAAAATTCGCAGTGACCAAATTGGGGAAAAACTTCTTCAACGTTATTGACTACAACCGGTTGTTGACCACTACAATTATAGGCGATTGTAATCCATTTTTTTTAGCGAGTATACCCTTAATGACTGTGAGATATTATTTTTACAAGACCTTGCATGTGACTTTGTTGATGGGTTTGTTGCTTTGCCTGTTAGCGGCAGTGGGAGCCGCGGCCATCCAGTGGTATTTTATCCCTGAGTTGCCTTCGACTGAAAGGCTTAAAGATATCCCCTTGCAAGTTCCACTTCAACTGTACACTAAAGACAACGTTTTTATCGCGGAATATAGCAAGCAGCGTCGCATACCGCTGGCGGTGAAATCGATACCAGAGCTTTTGATTAAAGCGGTGCTGGCGGCCGAGGATGATAGATTTTACGAACATCCGGGGGTTGACCTGAAGAGTTTATTTCGGGCGACAGTCAGTTTGCTGAAAACGGGTGAAAAGCGGCAAGGCGGTAGTACCATCACTATGCAGGTGGCCCGTAACTTTTTTTTAACACGCGATAAAACCTTAAAGCGTAAATTTGATGAGATTTTGCTGGCTTTGAAAATTGAGGATGAGTTGTCGAAGGAAGATATCCTCGAATTATATTTGAATAAAATTTACTTTGGACATCGCGCTTATGGGGTTGGTGCGGCTGCTCAAGTCTATTATGGTAAAAATATCTCTGATTTGACATTGGCTCAATGGGCGATGTTGGCCGGTTTACCTAAAGCACCGTCTGCGAACAATCCGTTGACTAATCCTAAGCGTGCCTTGGAACGTAGAAATTATATCCTTGGGCGTATGTTAGCTCTTTCTTATATCAGTAAAGATGAGTCTGATAAGGGCGTAAAAGCCCCTTTGACGGCAAAGTTTCATAAACCAATCCCGGAGATTGAGGCTTCATACGTTGCTGAAATGGTTCGTTCTTTTTTGCTGAAAAAGTTTGGTGAGAAGGCCACCTATACCAATGGTTATAAGGTTTTCACGACCATTGATAGTCGCAGACAAGAGAAGGCGACTTGGGCTTTACGCAGAAACTTATTCCGTTATGATAGACGGCATGGGTTTAGGGGTGTGGTTGACCATGTTGTGATACCCAAAAGAATGAAGATGAAGCAATTGGAGAAATGGGCTGACAAGACTTTGCAAAAATATCCCGTCATAGGGCCCTTGGTGCCCAGTATTGTGTTTGGAACGAGGCGTAAAAGCATCCTTGCTTATAATCAAAGGGCCGGGCACTTTAAAATTGCTTGGCGGGATATTTCTTGGGCACGTCGCCACATTAGTGAGAATAGACGTGGCCGATATCCAAGAAGCGCGAGAAGTGTGGTTAGGCGAGGGAATATTATAATGGCTCGTCCCTATTTGAAGCGCAAAAAGCGGAAAAAGGGGCAGCTGCAAAAAGCGGTCTACAAGGAACAGCCCTCTCGAAAGGTGGGTTCTCGATCTTCCAAATTCAAAAATGTGCGCTGGAGTTTGTCTCAAGTGCCGGAGGTTGAAGGGGCTTTGGTGGTGCTGAATCCTAACGATGGGGCGATTATCGCTCTGGCGGGGGGGTTTGATTTTTACAAGAGTAAGTTTAATCGGGTGACTCAAGCCCAAAGGCAGCCGGGTTCTGCTTTTAAACCCTTTATTTATTCTGCGGCACTCAAAAGAGGTTATAGGCAGTATAGCCCCATCAATGATGCGCCGATAGTTTATAGAGTCGGTGGGGGAAGGTGGCGTCCTCGTAATTATAGCCATAAATATTACGGCTGGACGACTCTTAAAAAAGCGTTGGCGTATTCCCATAATGTGTCTGCCGTGCGGTTGTTGGATAAGGTGGGAGTGGGTTATGCGATTAATCATGTGACGAAGTTTGGCTTTGAGCGAAAGAGAATTCCGAAAAATCTAACCATCGCTTTGGGGACGGGTGAGGTGACTCCTCTGGAGTTGGCAGAAGGCTTTGCAGTCTTTGCGAATAGGGGGTTTCGGATTGAGCCTTATTTTATTGATCGCATTGAAGATATTAAAGGAACAGTGGTTTTTTCAGCTAATCCATTGAAAATTTGTCGCAAATGTCCCTCGGAGATTTTGAAGGCCTCAAAGGATACCCCGTCCGATATCCTTGTTCCTCATACCGTTTGTACACAGACACCTCGCTACGCGCCGCGGGCCATAAGCTCTTACAATGCCCAGACAATGAATTCTATGCTTAAAGATGTGGTTCGCATTGGTACGGCTCGTCGGGCGCGTAAACTTCGGCGTCGCGATCTTGCCGGTAAAACGGGCACGACTAATAATCAACGCGATGCGTGGTTTGCGGGCTATAATCGTGACATGGTAGCTACCGTTTGGGTTGGTTTTGACAAGCCTCGATCTCTCGGTTATAAGGAGACGGGGGGGGACACCGCGCTACCCATGTGGATTGACTTTATGAGGGCCGCGTTAAGAGGTAAAGCGGTGAAATCAGAACCTTTTGAGTATGATTATGTGGCTCAAAAAAAGCCTAGTCGCTCGAAAAGTAACAAAAGCACTCGCCGATTGAATTCTTTCTCAAAAACAAAGGCATCTTCGAGCCGTGCGAATAAGAAGAAGCGTCGTGCTTCTAAAAAGTCTTCTTCTCAAAGAAGTCGCAAACCACGTCGAGGCACCAGCAAAAGGAATAGTAGCAGTAG
>Ga0190283_1000453_pt1 | contig 21328 bp, 18 predicted proteins | sample 48691801_MG_FD_161669 | JGI IMG/M metagenome (GOLD analysis project Ga0190283, IMG submission 161669) | Hydrothermal vent microbial mat bacterial communities from Southern Trench, Guaymas Basin, Mexico - 4869-18-0-1_MG | ecosystem: Environmental > Aquatic > Marine > Hydrothermal vents >...
TCCCCGATTACCTGAGTTCCGGGGCCCACACCGCTGAATCCGCTATGGATAAGCTGAAATATAAAGTTATTAAATTACACAGTGTTTTCGAGAGCATAGATGACTACGGCACACCTGCGGTTAAAGAGGTGAGAGAAAAATACCCCCATCTTGCCCGGCAGATATTGAATCTTGATGACAGCATCATGGATTCAAAGCATAAAATATATAAATATCAGCTTGCTGCTGCCACACTTGTAATGGCGGCATCTGTTGAATCCGATGAAACCGAAAAGTTGAGTTATGCGGATCAGGCCATTCATTCCGGCCGCAAAGGAATTGCATTAGTGGAGGAATCAATGCAGAGGGCCTCAAACGGAGATGAACATGCCCAGGAGATATACGAGTGGATTACCTCTAAACAGCGGAAAGAACTGATGCAGTATCTTCTTGCAACGTCGTTTGCAATCAAAGCCGCAATAGGGGATGAATCGGCATTTGAGGAGGTTGAAAAACATCTGAATGCAATCCCGTCCGCCTACAAAGAGCGTTATCCTCCTGAGATGGAGCCGTATATAAAATGGGTTCTGGTTCAGAATTCGGATACATCTTCTGACACATCATATTCTCCGAAAACAGAACTGAGGCGGACGCGGGCGATGAAAGAAGAGGCGGATGAATTTAATTTTTTTAATTCACCGCCTATTTCTCCGGATGAATTAGGGGGCTACAGCGCGCTGATTATCGGGATAAACGAATATGCGGATAAGAAGATTCCGCACCTGAAAAACGCCGAAAATGACGCTGTGGCTATGGAGAGGGTACTCCGTGAAAGATACGGATTTACAGAGATAACGCTTTTGCTGAATCGTGAAGCCACCAAAAAAGAGATTAAAAGGGCGTTGCGGGATTTACGCAAACCCGGGAAAAATGAGAGCATTCTTATCTATTATTCCGGACATGGGGAGCTTGACCGCCTTTCCAAAGAAAAGAAAGATGGCTGGTGGATTCCGACAGATGCCAGGCACGGTGATATTGACACCTATCTTGACAATGTTATGGTTCTGAAGGAGATCAGCAACATGAAGGCGCGGCATATACTTCTCATCTCTGATTCCTGTTACGCGGGAACCCTTTTCGGTGAGACCAGAAGACTGCCTCCCATCGGCCAGCGGTTATATCGGGAGTTGTATGACTCGGAAAGCCGATGGGGGATGACATCCGGGAACAAACATCCGGTATCGGACAAAGGCTCGGAGGAAGACATTTTCAGCCCGGATGAGCGGCTTGGAAAATTCGCCCGGCAATAAAGGCTTTTTGTTCCCATGCTCGCGTATGGGATTGCATATTGATTCAAAGAATTATTTTAAAGAAAGGATAACGTATGACTCCATATAAGATTATTATAAAAGACTATTTGGACTTTCTTGATCCCGATGACATCCGCATAAAAGGAACGCGGGTTGGGATAGAAACGGTTTTGGATGATTATCTGAACGGTGTCAGTCCGGAAGAGATGGCAATACGCTACAGTGCGCTCACCCTCGAACAGATATATGCGACGATCACCTATTACTTGGGCCATCCGGATGAGACAGGCAGCTACCTGAGACGCTGGCGGAAATATGCGGAAGAATCATGGCAGGAGCAGCAGCGAAATCCGTCGCCTGCGGTGAGTCGGCTGCGTGAAATCAAGATGCAGCGGCAGCAGAGAGAGGAGGCTGCGTGAACGGACGATGTTATCTTGTGGATGAAAATACCACACGCGCTATTGTCAGTCAGCTACGCAGGCTGCAACCGGATATGATCATCGGAATTGTCGGTGATGAAATGATGCCTCCTCTTGGTATGCAGGACCCGGACATTCTGTGCTGGATTGAAGATGAGGGATACAGTCTGGTTACCAGAAACCGGAAATCCATGCCCCGGCATTTAAGGGAACATCTGGCAGCGGGGTGTCATGTTCCTGGAATATTCACTTTGCGTCCGAACTCATCATTTGGAGAAATTATTTATGATCTGCTGCTGATATGGGAAGTGGCGCAATCGGATGAATATCGTGATCAGATTGTACATATACCACTCTGACAGTACACTTTTTGAAAGTATGACCGATGCCGCTGTCCGAACCGAGGTGGGCGGAAAAATTTAATTCATTATGAGTAAGAACTCGTCCGACCATAGAACATAAAAGATTGCGGACGGGATTGCAAATCCCGTCCGGCCTGGTAAAATCCCGTTTGGCTTGGATTCGTCCGACAACAGAGAGCAAAGTATTACGGACGGGATTGCAAATCCCGTCCGGCCTGGTGGCTTGGATTCGTCCGGCAGATTGCGGACGGGATTGCAAATCCCGTCCGGCTTACTTTTCTTCAGAACAGGAGGATCAAATTTTATGCTCAGAAGAATCTATATTGATAATTTCAAATGCTTTGTAAATTTTGAGTTTGCTGTTGAATCCGTAAATTTGTTTCTCGGCCCGAATGGTTCCGGGAAGTCAGGCATATTTGAAACGCTGCGGAAAATTCAATGCTTCATAAGCGGTGAGGGAAAGGTCGGAGATATTTTCAGCCCGGATGAGTACACAAGATGGCAGAACTCGCCGATCCAGTATTTTGAGATAGATGTTGGCGGCAAGGGGGGAGTATTCAGATACGAAATTGCTGTTGAATACGAACCTGAAGAAAATCTCATGCAGGTACGCCATGAGCGGCTGTGGTTCGACAGCAGACCTCTGATCACATTTGAATCCGGGGATCTGAAACTCTATCGTGATGATCATTTGGAAGCTTCAAACTTCCGGTTCGGGAGAGATCAGTCCGCGGTCGCTCTGATTCCCTCCGGGCGGGATAACAGACTGCTGACATGGTTTAAAAAGTATATGCAGGAAAAGCTCATTGTCTTAAAAATTGATCCCACAACAATGGTATCAGAAAGCGAACAGGAGGATAAACATCCCTCGGTGACAATGGACAATTTCGCCTCATGGTATCGCCATATTTCCCAGGATCAGGGAAAAGCCATAGAAATCACAAATAATCTCAAAGAAATCCTCGACGGGTTCAACAATTTCAAATTTGCGGAGGCGGGCAGAACCCGTCGCGCCCTCGGAGTAAATTTCTATGACGCATCCGAAGGCAAAAGACCGGTTGAATACCAGTTTCATGAGTTATCCGACGGTCAGCGCATGTTAATTGTGCTTTACACGCTTATTTACACAGTCCGATCCGAAGGAGTTACATTATGTATGGATGAACCTGAAAATTTCCTTGCTTTGCCGGAAATTCAGCCTTGGCTCGTAACACTTTATGATCTCTGTGGTGACGGTGAAATCCAGGCCCTGCTTGCCTCTCATCATCCTCAGATGATTGACTGCCTTTCACTTCCGTCAGGATACTGGTTTGAACGTCAGTGCAATGGTCCCGTCCGTGTCAGGCGGATTACCGAAAACAATGAAAGCGGACTGCCTGTCTCAAAACTTGTCGCAAGAGGGTGGCTTTATTATGAGCAAACGTAGAGCCAGAATCATAGTGTTATGCGAAGACAAACAACAGGAAGTCTGTGCGCGGCATTTTCTGCGCCAGTGCGGATTCCATCCGCGTAAAATGGAGTTTGTCACCTGTCCGAAAGGAAAACAGTCCGGTGAACAGTTTGTGCGTGAGAATTATCCATCGGAAGTCAGAGCATATCGCAGCAGAAAAAACCACATTTCAATCTGTCTGGCAGTCATCATTGATGCGGATAAGAAAACTGTGGATCAGCGATTTTCAATCGTTCCTGACGGGGCGAGATGAATGCTTTGAAAACAGGAGGTTAAGAAAAAAATTATGAAAAAGATAACACTTTTCGTACTTTGTCTGTTCAGTTTCTTATATCCGACCGTAGCGATGGCACAGAATGAAACCAGTTTTTTCACGCCGAACCTTCAGGAAGGAAAACTGGGCGATTATAAAGCCTTGATTATCGAGGTCAGTGAATATCATAACCCCAAACTTAATTTAAAAAATCCCAAAAACGACGCGATGGCTATGGCAAAACTCCTGTGCGAAAGATACGGATTCCATGAAGTGAAACTCCTGCTGAATCATCAGGCTACCAGAGAGGCAATTTATAACGAGCTCCTGAGGTTGGGAGACACTGGAAAGGAGACAGACAGTGTGCTTATTTACTACTCCGGGCATGGAGAAATATGTAGCCGCACAAAAGATGACGGATGACACGGTTTCAGAATATCCTGATGTAAAGTCCTTCGGAGAGCCTGTAGAACAATTTTTCAAATTGTTCAGAACGGCCTTGCAGAACAATTTTGCAAATGGTTCAGAACGGCCTTGTAGAACAATTTTACAAATTATTCTGAACAATTTGCAAGATCGTTCTGCAAATAGCAACAAAATCAGAGCATATTGAAATTTTATCTTGAAAAAAGTGAACGCTTGATTTATAGCTATATTTTAGCTACATTATAAATTGCAAATATCAGCAGACTGAAAACGCTCTGACCGCCCTGGCTGACAAATCCCTAAGGCAAGATTCGGATTTGCCAATCTGAACCAGTCGGTTGTCCGGAGCTTTTTTCCACTGTTTTCGGTCTGCTGAATGTAATCCACCCGTCATTTTCATGTAAAAAAAGACTAAGGAGAAAAAATAATGCTTTTACCCAAGTTTGATTTTCATGCTCCTGCAACAACAGAAGAGGCATGCCAGATGCTGACAGAACTCGGCAAAAATGCCAAACTGATTGCAGGCGGGACAGACCTGATGGTGAATATGAAACACAGGCTCATATCGCCGGAGCATCTGATTTCGATTTCAGGGATTGACGAACTGACGAAACTGGATTCGTCAGACAGTGTGATAAAAATTGGTGCCTGCTTCACTGTGGCAGATTTGGCAGAATCAGAAGAGATCGGGAAGAAACTGAGCGCGCTGCGTACCGGTGCCCGTGCCCTCGGGTCACCGCTGGTCCGGAACCTTGCGACCATCGGCGGGAACATCGGAACAGCCAGACCCGCGGCAGATATTCCCCCGTCCCTTATGGTCTATGGTGCGAAGGCAGTGCTGAAAAGCAGTACCGGTGAAAGAACGGTGTCTCTCGACAAGTTTTTCCGGGGTCCCGGGCTTACCGAAATTCAGGCCAATGAAATTCTCACAGAAATTCAGGCAGAAACGCCGCCACCGTACGCCGGGGCAGGGTATATCAACCTGGGAATCCGGAAGGCCCAGGATTGTAATCTGGTCAATGTGGCTTCCTTTGTCGCGCTTGACGGTCCTGATGGCATAATAAAAGATGCACGGATCGTCATGGGCTGCGTTGGGCCGATCCATCTGAGAGCACCATCCGCTGAAAAACTCCTCATCGGTGAAAAGCCTTCCGAGGCCATTTTTGCCAAAGCCGGAGCCGCAGCATCAGGAGACTGCACCCCCATTGATGATTTCAGAGGCTCGGCAGCATACAAAAAAGCCATGGTGGAAGTGCTGACGAGGAGAACCCTCGGTCTGGCTTATGATGAGGCAAAATATCGCGGATAACCGAGGACGCTGAAGGGAATTCTTTTGCAAATTCCCTGATTTCCGAACCATGGAAGGAGCGTCCATGATGTCGGCTCGCCGACGACATAAGCACAGATGAAAATTCGGGCAGGAGAGGACCCGCTCACCCCTCACCCCTTGCCCTTACCTGATTTACAGAGGAGATTCACAGATAATGAAAAAACTCTTATGTCTGAATATTAATGATAAAGAATATGAAGTGGCTGTGGAGCCGAATCAGACCCTGGTTGATCTGATCCGCTATGAACTCGGACTGACCGGAACCAAAAAAGGCTGCGAGATGGGAGACTGCGGCTCATGCACGGTAATTATGGACGGGAAGCCGGTCAATTCGTGTCTTGTCCTGGCCATGCAGGCCGATGGAAAAAAAATCACGACCATCGAAGGCGTGGAAACAGATGACGGCCTGCATCCCATACAGAAGTCATTTGTGGAAAAAGGGGCCATCCAGTGCGGATTCTGCTCACCCGGAATGATCCTCTCCGGGAGTGCTTTGCTGGAACGGAATCCGAAACCGGATGAAGATGATATCCGAAAGGCCATATCTGGAAATCTTTGCAGATGCACCGGATATCAGAAGATCGTGGAAGCTATAAAATCTGTTAATGAGTAGTCAGTCTGTCTCAATTGACAACTGACAACTGAATAAGGAGAAACCAGATGAGCGAATATAATGTCATTAATTCCAGAGCGTCCCGAATTGACACCCCTGACAAGTCCACGGGACGGGCAGTGTTCATAGATGATATGAGTATGCCGGGGATGCTTTACGGCGCTCTGTTGCAAAGCCCCCTGGCATCTGCAAAAATTCTCAGCATTGACACCTCGGCGGCTGAAAATCTCCCGGGAGTCAAAGCGGTCGTCACCGCCAAAGAAGCAGGACTGGTAAAGTACGGCGTAAGCCCTGCCCGGTATGATGAAACCCTTTTCTGTCACGACAAAGTCCGATATGTGGGAGACGAGATCGCCGCGGTCGCGGCCACCGACCTTGAAACGGCAATGGAAGCTGTCTCCCTCATTAAAGTGGAATACGAGGAACTGCCTCTTCTGCTGACCATTGACGATGCCATGGCCGAAGGAGCACCTGTCCTTCACGAAAAATACCCTGGAAACGTCTGCGCCGAGGTTCATCAGGAATTCGGAGATGTTGAGGCGGGATTCAAAGAATCTGACCTGATTAAAACCCAGACATTCAGAAACAAACGCCAGGATGCCGCATTTATTGAGCCACAGGGCTGTCTTGCCCGCTATGATCCGTCCTCCGGAAACCTCACGCTGCACAGTTCCACCCAGGTTCCCCATTATGTCCAGCGGACCCTCGCCATGGTGCTGAAGCTTCCCGTGGGAAAAGTGAGGGTTGTCAAACCTTATGTGGGCGCGGGATTCGGCATCAAGGCCGCGGCAAACCCCATGGAACTGAGTGCGTGTCTCCTTTCCATGAAGACCGGGAAACCAGTGAAGATGAACTACTCCAGGGAACAGGTCTTCATGTTCGGACGGGCCAGGCACCAGTTTACCCATACCATGACCACCGGCGTGAAAAAGGACGGCACACTCATGGCCCTGAAGCATGAATGCTACTTGGACGGCGGTGCGTATTCAAGCTTCGGCATTGCCACAGTCTATTACGCGGGATCACTTCTCGGCGGGCCGTACAAGCTGCCCAACATGAAATATGACGGATACCGGATCTATACCAACAAGCCCGCATGCGGTGCCCAGAGAGGTCATGGCGGCGTGGCAGCCAGGGCGTGCTGGGAACAGCAGTTGGACATCATTTCCGAGGAATTGGGAATGGATCCCCTTGAATTCCGCCTGAAAAATATGATGGTTACAGGAGATATCACCTGCAACGATCTCAATATGAGCAGCCTGGGCATGAGGGAATGCATTGATGCCATAAAAGAAGGGGCCGGGTGGGATGCGAAAAAAGGCAGGCTGCCCAAAGGAAAAGGCATTGGAATGGCCTGCGGCTTTTTTGTGTCCGGCGCGGGGTATCCCATCTATCGCTCTGATACATATCACGGGACTGTTGTGATCAAACTGACCGAAGACGGAGGCACTGCGCTTGTTTACACGGCATCCGCCGAGATCGGTCAAGGTTCGGATACGACATTTGCCATGATTGCCGCAGAGGCTCTGGGTATTCTGTTGGAGAACGTGAGACTGGAATCCGGGGACACTGACTTCGGGGTTGACCTGGGCGCGTATTCCAGCAGGCAGACCCTGATGACCGGCCATGCCACGAAAGAAGCAGCGGAAGATGTCAAGAGGCAGGTACTGGAGGTACTTTCGGAGGAACTGAAGATTCCGGCCGAGGATATGGATATTAAAAACGCAGCAATCGTCTTTAAAAAGGAGAAACCCGATTTCAGTGCAATGCGGACCCGCTATATCAAGGAACATCGGGGCTGGTCTGACAATCCGGCCGAAGATGACGAACTCTCTTTCAGAGAGGCATCCCGTATAGCGTTTCTTGCCCGGGGGAGCATTGTGGGAACCGGCAAGTACAAACCCCACGAGCTGGGAGGCAAATTCAAAGGTGCCGCGGTGGGAACATCTCCTGCTTACGGATGTTCCGCCCAGATTGTGGAAGTCAGCGTTGATGAGGAAACCGGAAAGATTCTGATTGAAAAAGTGACAGACGCGCATGACTGCGGCCGGGCAATCAACCGGACATCGGTGGAGGGCCAGATGGAAGGATCGGTCTCCATGGGTCTGGGTGAGGCCATGTACGAGGAAGTCAAATTTGATGGGAAAGGAAGGGTCATCAACTCCGATCTCGCCGAGTACAAAATTCCCACATCTCTGGATATGCCCCCGGTGGAGCCTATCATTGTGGAAAGCAACGAGCCCAACGGCCCCTTTGGCGCCAAGGAGGTTGGCGAGGGGGCGATCATGCCTACCATACCGGCCATACTGAACGCGGTTTATGACGCGATTGGTGTGAGAATCCGTGAGCTTCCGCTGACCCCGGAAAGAGTGTATATGTCCATCAGGGAAAAGGAAAAAGAATAACAGAATCTGGAATGCGGAACTCAGGCTTCCTCAATCCAGCGCCGGTGGTGAAAGAAATCGCAGACAAATATCCGAAAACGCTCGGCGAAGGTTGCGGACGGGATTGCAAATCCCGTCCGGCTTGAGGAGTGCCAAAATGAAATTTTGGCAGAAGTAATAAAAAAAGGTTGCGGACGGGATTGCAAATCCCGTCCGGCTTGAGCCAGTTGCCTGGCCCGGCCCAGTTGCTCGGCCCGGCCTAGCTGCTCGGCTCGGATTGACAAATCCGAGCCATGTCGGGCGGGGATGAGACATGAAAACTTCGCTGTGACGGGACATACAGGTCAGCAGCGGGAAATCAGCCCTTCCGGGGGCTCACACAGGAGCAAGGAGCGGCATCATGACAAAAATGAAAAGACTTCCGGTGGGAGTGCAGGCATTCGAGACATTCGCAAGCCGGAACTGCGTGTATGTGGACAAGACGGAGCATATTCTCCGCATGACGGACGAGGGGATGTTCTACTTCCTGTCCCGTCCCCGGCGGTTCGGGAAATCCCTGCTGGTCTCGGTCCTGAAATGTCTGTTTCAGGCAAAGAGGGAGCTGTTTGACGGGCTGCGGATAGCGGAACCCGGGAGATGGGAATGGGAGGAGCATCCGGTGATCATCATTGATTTCAACGGAATCACTTATGACACGCCGGAGAACTTCCGCCTGTCGCTGACGGAGACCCTGACAGACACGGCCGAGACACACGGGATGACACTCCGGCGATCCCTGCTCAAGGGAAAGTTCAGAGAACTCATCCTCGGTCTCTGTCAGAAAACCGGGATGCCGGTCGTCATCCTCATTGACGAGTATGACAAGCCGATCGTTGACCATCTCGGCAGGGGAAAGGCGGCCATGGAGACCGCCCGCGCCAACCGTGACATCCTGAAAAGCTTCTTCGGGGTGCTGAAGGACACGGACATCTCCCCCATGCTCCGGTTCGTGTTCATCACCGGCGTGTCCAAGTTCAGCAGGGTGTCCATATTCTCGGAACTCAACAATCTCAGGGATATCACCATGAATCCGGACTATGCGGACATGCTCGGCTATACAGAGGAGGAGGTGGGAACCTGCTTTGCCCCGTATATTGACGGTTTCTCACGGAAGACGCACATGCCCGGGACAGAGGTGAGAAAAAAACTGGAGCATCATTACGATGGATACAGGTTTTCCAGAAAGAACATAAAGGTTTATAATCCCTTCTCAGTTCTCAGCTCTCTTATCGAGACGGATTTCGGAAACTACTGGTTCGAGACCGGGACCCCGACCTTCCTGGTGAATCTGCTGAGGGAGAGGGACTGGCATCTGCCGGAGATTGAGAACACGGAGGTGACCGAGTCAGTCTTCAGCACCTACGACATTGACGATCTCAGGCCCGAGGCCCTGCTCTTCCAGACCGGCTATCTCACCATAAAGGACGTGAGAGACGGAATTCACAGCCTGGGGTATCCGAATCATGAGGTGAGGACGGCCTTTCTCGAAATCCTTCTCACCTCTCTGGCGGAGGGAGCCACCGGGACCGGGATATCCAGATTCGTTCTGCTCTCAAAGTACCTGATGGAGGAGGATTTCAAGGCATTTTTTGAGACAGTCACCGCCATATTCGCAGCGGTTCCTTATTCTCTGAACTCCAGGCGGGACGAGGCGTACTTCCACACCATGTTCTATCTCATGGTGTCCGCGTCCGGAACAGATGCTGAGAACGAGGTGCTGTCCTGTCGGGGCCGCATTGACCTTGTCATGGAATTTCCTGACAGTGTCCATATCACGGAGTTCAAGTGCAACCGGAGTGCGAAGGCAGCCATAAGCCAGATACGGAAGAAGGGGTACGCCGAAAAATATAAACAGGGCGGAAAGAAGATATTTCTTCTCGGCATCAACTTCAGCACGGAGAAGCGGATTCCCATGGAATGGAAGGTGGAAACCGAGGGTGGGGAGGCGGTCATGACTGGGCAGAATGAAGTCTGAAGGATGAAATCCCCAGCCTCATATCGCTCAGATCGGACTTCGGCGAGCAATTTACCTGAATGCAAAAAAGGTTGCGGACGGGATTGCAAATCCCGTCCGGCTTGGGTGGGATTGCAAATCCCGTCCGGCTTGGGTGGGATTGCAAATCCCGTCCGGCTTGGGTCTGAAGGATGAAGTGCCTCTTTCATCCTTCTGACTTCAGACTTCATCCCTCATCTCTCAGACTTCAGACTTCATTCTTCAGACTTCAGACTTCAGACCTCATTTTGGCAAGGAGGAAATATGAACAGACAGGTTGGCCCGAAACAAGGCATTCAGAGAAAAATGGGGCTTTTCCTTATTCTCATAACCACATTCATTCTGGTCGGATTTGGGCTTTACCAGCATTTCAGAGACGCGCACAATATTACGGCGGATATCAATTGTCTTGCGGAAATGACGATACTCAGACTGGCTGATAATCTTGCACTGCCTATATGGAGCGTAGATGACAGTCAGATTGAGAAGGTGCTCCTATCCGAAATGAATGAAAAAAGGATCTATTCCGTCCTGATCAGAAAAAATGACGGAAAAAAGATTGCTGTAAGAGGCATTAAAAGGGATGACAGGTGGCAACTTATCGAAACAGAAAATGACGTTTCGGGCAATTTTATCAGAAAAAGCAAAAAAATTGTGATGGAAGGTGAGGAATTGGGGGTTGTCGAAGTTTGTCTGACCAAAAAATTCATGGTAGCTGAACTGAAGCATGAAATAATCATAAAAATTGTGACGATTGTATTTTTGGACATGTCCTTGCTGATTGCCATTATGACAATCATACGAAGGAATGTCATCAGGCCCGTGAGGCTGGTCATCGCCGGCTTTACTGAAAGTGCTGAAAAGATATACTCGGCTTCGGCCCAAATATCATCCGCAAGTCAGTCACTGTCAGAAGGTTCGTGTGATCAGGCAGCGTCTCTGGAGGAATCATCCGCATCTCTGGAGGAAGTCTCCTCCATGAGCCGGCAAAACGCAACCAATACAGAGAATGCAGACAGATCTACGAGAAAAGCCGGTCAGGTGGTCATGCAGGCAGGCAATGCCATGTCCGCCATGACCAGTGCCATGGAAAAGATATCCGGGGTAGCCGGGGAAACTCATAAAATCATCAGTATGATAGACGGAATCACCTTTCAGACCAATATCCTGGCTCTCAATGCCGCTGTTGAGGCAGCCAGGGCTGGTGAGGCAGGACTTGGATTCGCTGTGGTTGCGGAAGAGGTGAGAACTCTTGCGGCAAAAACTGCTGATGCGACAAAACATACTGCCGATCTGGTGGAAAAGATTATAAGGCAGGTCAGTGACGGAACTGAATTTGCGATCCGGACCGATGCGGCTTTCAGAGAAGTTGCCGCAGTCTCAGCCGGGGCTGCCGAAAGGATCAGTGAGATTACGGCAGTTTCCAAAGAACAGGCCCAAATTGTCGGACAAGTAAACAAGGGGGTGATACAGGTGGAAAAGGTAACTCAGCAGAATGCGGCACACGCCCAGGAACTGGCGGCTGTTTCAGAATATATGAACGCACAGGCTGGGAAGATGAAGGGCTTTGTCAGGGAATTGGCCGCTTTGGTCGGGTAGAACAATTTTGCAAATTGTTTGCTGCTCACTGTCAACTGATTTATATAGAGCGTTACACATAATGTTTGTCAGCAGATGAATTTTTAACATACTGATAATAAAATAAAGTGTCAGAAAAAAATGATTTTGACAATCTTTTTGTTAAACGCTATAGATAGGAGGAAAGTATGAAAAATTGTATTCTTGTTATGGTCGCCCTGCTCACTGCATTTTTCTGTGCAGGAACAGCGGCAAACGCAACACCGGAAAATAAGGAGATTGTCATCTCCTTTTCAGGCAAAGGCTGGCCTCCGTATCTGATCCGGGAAAAAGACGGGAACCTTGGCGGATTCATGTTTGATGTGTTGCAAAGCATCGCCGCTTCAAGCGGGTATAAAGTGACCGCCAAAGACTATCCTTCAAAGCGGGGAGCCATAATGTTGGACAAGGGGCGGATTGATGCCCGCGCAAAGGCAAAGGAATGGGTAAAAAATCCCGAACATTATACTTGGACCGACCCTGTCGTGGCATCCGTGGACCTTCTCGTGTTCCTGAAAGAGAATCCCATAGTTTTCAGCAAGCCTGAAGATTTGCTCGGAAAGCGGATAGGGACCGGTCTGGGATACAGCTATCCGCTGCTGGATCCCTATTTTGCGGACAACCGCATTATACGTTCCGACGCAAAATCCGTGTTTGCCATACTGACAATGTTGCTGAAACAGCGTACTGATGCTGCAATTCTAAACAAATTCGTGGTATTGTGGGTCCTCAGACAGGAGTCGAGGCTTCAGAGAGAGAAGTTCAAATTTTCTGAAAAGCCCGTGGGAAAGGCAGGATACAGGTTCATGTTCACATCCGAACATGATTGGAAGCCTTTTGTGAGGTTGTTCAATCAGGAATTGGTGAAAATGAAGGAAGACGGAAGATTGGAAAAAATAATGAAAAAATATCAGTAATGTCCGAAGACCTCCGATGTTTTCAAAACCTCGGAGGTCTGAGAAGGGGACACCAAAGTTAAGGGAATTTACTTAAAACATAAAGTCATCCTTAATATAATACAACGAAAGAAACAAATTTTCCAGCACAAAAAAAATATTTGTCAACAAAAGAATTAAAAAAAAATTGTATTTGATTTTTTCCCATATTTGTGTCAGTATTGCTTAAACTCGTTACGAGATTCCGCCTCGTAACGTGAATACCGGAGGCTCTGATTGAAAAAGTGACAAACGCGCATGACTGCGGCCGGGCAGTCATGGGAGCATGGCTCGGGTTTGTCAATCCGAGTCGAGCCATATGGCCCAAACTATCTTTTATAATTGATATAACGTCACAGTATCCCTGAGATCATTTTTTTTGCAGCTTTTGGCGCACTGCCAAAAATGATTTTGGCGATCTGAAAAAGGAGCATTTTATGACATCAGCCCGCCGATGACATACGCACATAAGAAAATCCCGGGTTGTAGGGTGGGTGGAGGATTTCGATTTTTTACGCAGTAAAAAACGAAATCCGCAACCCACCTTGACAAACGCACAAACGAAATCATTGAATATATTTGGATTTACAGAGGAGGAAAAATGGCAGACATGTTCGCAGACTATAAAAATGAGATGGCAGAGAAAGACAGCAAGGAGGAAAGCAGTCCGCCGGCACCTCCGCAGGGTACACAGGGAGGAACTGACCGAGCCTTTGAATATCTGTACCGGGGCGCGTTTACAATGCTCAAAGTCAACCTCAGGGCAGGCGAAAGGCTCAAAGCCGAATCCGACGCAATGGCGGCGATGAGCGCAAATGTGAGCGTCGAAGGCAAGCTTGAAGGGGGTGTCCTCGGGGGACTGGGGCGAATGCTTTCAGGTGAAAAATTTTTCTTTCAGACGCTGCTGGCGCAACACGGCCCCGGCACTGTGTATCTGTCGCCGGCCATTCCCGGAGATATCATGGACCTTGAAATGGACGGCAGCATCTCATACATTCTTCAGAAAGACGGCTTTTTCGCAGGATCCGAAGGCATAACGATAACGACAAAAATGCAGAATCTTGCAAAAGGTATATTCTCGGGCGAGGGCTTTTTCGTGATCAAAGCCAGCGGCAAGGGAACTCTGTTCGTCAGTTCTTACGGTGCTATTCATCCCCTTGATCTTTCAGCAGGGGAAGAAATCATTATTGACAACTGCCATTTGGTGGCATGGCCTGAGACAATGAGCTACACTATTGAAAAGGCATCTTCCGGATGGATTTCGTCCTTTACATCGGGCGAGGGGCTTGTATGCCGTTTCCAAGGCCCGGGTCGGGTTCTGATGCAAACCAGAAACCCCAACGGATTCGGAGCATGGATGAGACAGTTCATGCCGGCCAAATAAGAAGTGAATCGAACAAATTGGGTGACAAGAGATGAACGCTATGAATTCGGCGCATCAGGATATCTTCTATGAAGGCGGTGCTTTTCACGAGCAATTCAGCCATGGAAGGGCTTTTGGGAAAATCATTGTCACCGCGGGTTCCCTGCATTTTGAAACGCAGGAGTCCGTGACTGATATCCCCTTGCAGGGCATTCTCATAAAGGCTGGCGGTGCGAATGACGGGACGATTTTTTTTATGCATCCCTCATCTCCCGGATGGACCCTCTTTGCCGGAGATCATGCCATCCTCAAGGATGCAAATCTGCTTTCCTATTCTGATATTGCCCGGCAAATTGACCGGATTCAGGAGGTAAAGACACAATCCAATAAGGTCATTGCAGCCTTTGTCGTATTTTGTCTGATATGTATTTACGGCCTTTTTCAACTGAAAGAGCCGTTGGTGACAGCCACTGCAAAGCAAATCCCCGCGGTCTGGGAACAGAAACTCGGAGATGCCGCGATGTCTCAGCTGAAAGCAGGAACGCGTTTCGTTGAAGCCCCGGGGGCCCTTGAGATATTGAAACAGATCACAACCCCGCTGTTAAGCCGGATCCCTGAAAAACGCAATACTTTCAGGATACACATTGCGGAAGATTCGGCAATTAACGCGTTTGCGCTGCCCGGAGGGCATATTGTCCTGAATACCGGACTGATTCTGTATGCGGAATCAGCAGAAGAGGTCCTCGGCGTTCTTGCCCATGAAGCCGCACACGTCACGTTGCAGCATGGTCTGAGACAATTGATCGGCTCCGCGGGAATTTATGCACTCGCACAGGCATTTTTCGGCGATGCCACCGGACTGATGGCGGTGATGGCCGAGAACGGGGCATTTCTGCTTACCCGAAAATATTCCCGGGATTACGAGCGGGACGCGGATGACACCGGCTGGCGTTATCTTGTCAACGCCGGGATGAATCCACGGGGAATGACTGCTTTTTTCACAAAGCTGCTGGAAAAAGAGCGGGAAAACCTTCCGAGCCGCGTCGGGGATGCGCTCAATTTTCTCAGCACACATCCCGCGACCCGGGAGCGGATCGCTCGTTTACAAGATAAAGAGAAAACACTTGACCGACACTCAGGATATATGTCCTTTCATCCGAATTTTCAGGAACTTCAGGATATGCTGCGAAAACATGTGCAGAAAGAAATCAGCCATGAATGAAACCCGGCCAGAGAGAAAGGATGACTGTCTGCTGATGAATGGAAGACCGTATCAAATCTGTAGCGGAAGAGGAATGGTGTTTCCTTCTCATTCCTTATGTTGCACCACATGAGCCTCCGAGTCAAACTGCTTGTTTTTTCTATCATTCTTGTGCTGATTCCGCTTGGAATTTCAGGAAGAACAATGATCCGAATCACTCAGGATGAGTTAAAAAGCTCGGCCAACGACAACCTCATCGCGGCGGCAGGACAGCTCACTCAGGAAATTGAGAATTTTTACAGATACACCTGGCTCTCTCCGCTTAAACTGATTAAGAAAATCGTGGAAAGCAAGCAGTTGGGGGCCAAAGAGAAACTGTCCTTCCTGACTGAGGAAATGAAAAGTGCAACCGATTTCGTGGCGGTTCAGGTTTCCATTGAAGGGGCGACATCTCCCCTTCTTATTACTCAGGACAGTTTTTCAGATCAACTGAAAAAATCATCTCTTGATCCCGCACAGATATTGGAACTGATGCCTGAGAGGATTGCCGCGTTGCGGAAGCATGAGGATATCTTTGCAGGAGACCTGACATATATCACGGCCGCGGAGACATGGCTGATCACGGTGGTACTTTCTCTGGATGAAAGTGCGTTTGAACGCCCGGCAACGCTCTCCGCCAGAATAAACCTCAGCAGGCTTATCCGTCGCATTGGGAGCAATCCGTTTAACAAAGTCGGTTCCATCATTCTCATCGGCCCCGAGGGACGGAACCTCCTGTCCCCAGGCACACCTGATATCGGGCAGCATGAACTTGTCAAGACTGCAAAAGGATTATTGGCCTCTGACATCCGAACTATGGGAACCGGGCTCAGCATTCTCCCTTCCGGTGAAAAAATGATCGGAGCTTACGCCATCACAGACACCCCGAGCCTGGGGGTAATTGTGGAAATGAAGGAGGCCAATGCATATCTGGCTGTCACGAAAATGTTGCACAACTTTGTCACCTGGCTCATCTTCGGCTTTTCTATCGCCGTTATCGGGGCGATAGCTGTCTCTGTATCTTTGACAAAACCGTTGCTGAGGCTGACACAGGCCGTGCGCCTGATTTCAAAAGGCGACTTTTCAGCTGCTTTGGATATTGATATCCGTTCAAGAGATGAAGTGGGCATACTTGCGAAGCGTTTTGTTGAAATGAGCAGAGATTTGGAAGACTCATACAAAAAGATGGAGGAATACAACAGGACACTCGAGGAGGAAGTCAGAAAACGGACTGAGGCACTGAATAAAACTCTGGGAGAAGTCAGTGAGGCTAACACTCACATTATGGAGAGTCTGCGTTACGCCAAAACCATACTGCGGTCCCTGCTGCCGAATTTGGACGAAGTGAAATCCGTCATCCATGACAGCTTTTTCCTCTGGATGCCCCGGGATATCGTGGGCGGAGACGCTTTTTTTGTTGATTTTTTTGAGGGCGGATTTGTAATTGCTGTGATTGACTGCACCGGACACGGTGTCCCCGGGGCTTTTATGACCATGATCGCCTCCTCCGGCCTGAAAAGGATCATCAAGGATGACACCTGCCGTGATCCTGCTGAAATACTCAGACGACTGAATTTCATTGTCAAAACATCTCTCCAGCAGGATACCGAGTATGCGCTTTCCGACGACGGCCTGGATGCTGCAATATGTTTTGTCAAAATGAAAGAAAGCTATCACACTTCTTTTGATATGACCTTCGCAGGAGCAAAAATACCGCTGGCCTATGTTCATAATGACGAGGTGCATGTCATTAAAGGCGACAGGCAGAGCATTGGCTATAAACGCTCCGATTTGGACTTCAGTTTCACCAATCACACAATCCATGTTGAAAAAGGAATGGCCTTTTATATATGTAGCGACGGTTTTGTGGATCAGCTCGGAGGAGACAGGGAGCGTTCTTTTGGCCGGAAGCGTTTCAGGAACTTGGTGAAGGAAATCGCACACCTCCCTTTTGAAAAGCAGGAGGCCAGGTTCCTTGAGGCGTTTAATGAGTACAGAGGCGAAAATGAGGTGCAGGACGATGTGACGGTGATCGGTTTTGGCTTTTAAGTGCGGTGAGCGGGAGAGACGGGAGGGCCTCAATCAGTTGACGACAAAAGTGCCGCACCCGAAGTGTGCATGTCTTCCTATATGAAGTATTGACGCCAGCCCGATATAGGGAATGACTGAATCCGGTATGGACACGCCAAAGGTCTGCGCGCCTGTCCACCGTCCTGGCCAATGTCCCGGCACAGGGTCGAAACTGCTTTTAAGGATAGGGACATGCGAAGCAGCCTCAACAGCATTCACCAGGGCTGAATGATCTTTGGTACTCAGAAGATCGCAAAACGCATTGAGATCATAGTGCTTTCCCAACGTCAGCAGGGCAGTCCGGTCTGCGAAAGCCTCCAGAATACGTTTTAATGTCGGAGCCTCCTCCTGTCCCTGGGAGTTTCGGAAATCAAACGGCGACAGCCAGGTCAGATCGTCAGTCACCTGTTTAACAGAGGCCTGCCGGCGGTACGCTTCAAAATCAAGTTCCTGGGACCATTGGAGAGGGGTTGCCTTATAGCCCAGATTCAGTTTCCCGTCTTCCACCACAGGCTCCCAACGGTTGCCCCGGGCCATATAGACGGACTGTATGTCAAACCGGCCCCATAAGCCGTTGGAATACTGCCATCGGGAGTCCGGCCTGTTCCCCAGCTCCTCCAGAGCGGGCAGAATGACCTCCAGAAACAGGCCGTGATCCGCGCTTTCCCCTATGAGTTTGAGTTCCCAGAAAATCAGTTCTCCCTGCCCATAATGCCGTTTCCCAGGATAAAAAAACAGTACAGCGTCAATAGGCCACGGTGTCTCCGGCACTTTCGCAGAACTGCCCTTCCGCATCCGCCTGCTTTTTTTCTTTCCCCGGGATTTTCCCTTTTTCCCTTTTTTGCCGATGGAGGAAATCTTGCCGTCAAAAGGTCTGAGATAATCCTCCCATTCAGCCAGTGTTTTGCGCCAGGGCCGGGCCTGAATTGTGGGAAGACGGTCTGCAATGGCCGTTCCCAGAATCAGGGAGAGTTCTGTGGATGGAAAATTCGGAAACCAGATTAGGGAACTGTTCACCCTGCAGGCAAACAGATAGCGATTCAAATAAATATCGAAACCTAACATTTTTATAATTTATAATTCATAATTTCAGGAAATTGACTGAGTCAAGATCACGGATTGAAAGAACAGTTGTTTTATCCGTCAGAGGGTAGGTTTTGGAGTCGGGATAAATCAACTCTGTTTTACTCACACCTGAATCAGCTGATTTTATAGGAAGCATACTCTATAAGCTCATACAGCAATTTGAGCTGATGAGCAGACCACTGTCTGATTTTCCAGGCCCCCAGCATATCTTTGGCTTCCTGGCTCAGATGCCCCATGAATCTTCCCCAGTAGAACTGTTCCTCTCTCTTATCTTTCAAACCAATGAGCTGCTGAAGGGCTTTCTGTTCATCAGGTTTCAGGAGGGATCGGAAAATCTCCGCCATTTCCAGCAGCCTCAGAAATTCCGTGGCTTCAAAAGTCAGCAGCCCCTTATCGTCACGGGTATGGGGCGCAAAGACCTGAAAAGGGCTGGAGAAGAATCGGACACGCAGCATATTCATTGGAAAACGGGCCTCCTGATGAACAGCACGGCACAGAATCTCTCCCATGGTGCCCCTTTTCCCTTCGCCAGTTGTCGGAAATACCTGAATCAGTCCCTTCAGCGCAGTCCCTTCATAAATAAGGAGTTCCTGCAGCCATGTTTTTAATTCACGGCGGTGGATTGTCAGCAGAAAATGATTCTCATCATGTATATAGGAGCCGATAACTTTCTCAGCATAAAAGCCTTTTTTTGTTTCTGCCTGCAGTTGCTCCGGTATGTGAGTGACAAATCCCCACACGATAATTGCCTGGCGGGAGGTATGTCCCATTGTTTTTGCTTTGTCAGTAATGGCCTGACATGAGCGGCAACAGTCTGAAGTGTCAGATGACATATCCGGATTCTCAGTTGTCATGCAGGGATATATCCAGCATCGCCGACAGGGTCTGTCAAACGCAGAAAGCGGAGACCCGGGCTTTCCCTCAATCGGGAAAAGGTCGGAATCCGTCACAGAATATTTCAAAATCGCCAGCAATTCCGCTCCGGAGCGGCTCCGGCGCAACCAATCAAAGATACTTAGCATCAGCATTTAGTGTTTCAGTATTTTAGTATTAAAAAAATTCTATGAAAAAGCTGAGAGCTTTAAATTCGCAACATGCCTTACATGCCTTACATCATTCACCATTTTATCTTGGTCTCAGATATTTTGTTTTTACTCCCCACAGATAAAATTTTATCCATTCAAAACCGAATTTCAGCAGTTCAGCCTCATCTTCTCTGATTTTCCTGAGAATTGCGGATTTCACTTTATACCGCTTCAGAAAACTGCTTTCAAGAATAAACGCCTGGAAACGGTCGGTGTTATAAGCGGCCATGAACGCCATCTTCGCTCTGGGACCATCAGGCCCCTCTTTCCCCCACGGGTCAGCGTGAAAGAGACGCTTGAGCTTTGCCCACCGGGCTGTCATTTTGTTATATGTGACCGCATCCTGATCCTGTGCATAAGTCTGAACGGTCCATGTTCTGTTTTCATGCTGGCCCATGCAGAAATCAGGGGGCCTGAAAAAATGAATGATGTCCGTGGTTCTGGTTTCAGCATCGTAAAAGGCTCCGTGTTCCACAGGAAAAGTGCGGCAGGCATCCGGGCGGTCCGGATACACAGAACAGCCTTGGTCCGTTAAAAAAGGGCAAGTTTTCTGTTCATTTTCAGCCATGCGAAGAAGCACTTCCGGAAAGAAATTGGAGGGCCGCAGCACAATATCCACATACTGCTCAATAAACTGGTCAGATGTAATCCCCAGTCGCTGTTTCAGCCGTATCACATCGTAGGGATATAAAAAAAGGTTGAGATTTCGGCAACATAGATTGAAGCAGGATATCTCTGCATGACAATGGAATGAAAATGTGTCATCATTATCAATCTGACCGGGAACCTGCTCCGGGTTTTCTGTGTCCATATATTTCATAAAAATCCTGAACAATCTGATATGACTAAAAAAATAGAGCCTTAATGATCTGTGAAAGTGAAAAGCTACAGTGAACAGTTGAAAAAGCCTGTATAAAATTATCAGAATTAATAACCGATAAATCATAATTTTTCAATGATAATATTTATTTTTTTTCGCCTGTCCCGTGATTAACGGGAAGTGATGATCTGGAAAATTCTGATGTCAGCAATTTCAGGAGATTAGGAGAGATTGCAACTGTCGGAGGTTAAGACAATTGAAATTGTGGCGTGTCGTGAAATTGATCTGTGTGCAGGAGAAAAAAAATTGTGGGGTGCCCAAATTCCATTTCAGCACCCCGGAAACTGAGGACAAAGCTCTGGAAAAAATGTTTGACAATCTGGTTGTGATATGATATGTTGAGATGTTGGTCAGGCACGAAACTGAAATGAAATTTTGGCAGGGTTCATCCTCCGGAGTGCCAAAATGAAATTTTGGCAGAGCCGGAGGCGAAACTCACCCGCCCAGCTCGGATTGCCAAATCCGAGCCGCCCGGAAAGGGAGTGCCAAAATGA
>Ga0190283_1000456_pt1 | contig 21260 bp, 24 predicted proteins | sample 48691801_MG_FD_161669 | JGI IMG/M metagenome (GOLD analysis project Ga0190283, IMG submission 161669) | Hydrothermal vent microbial mat bacterial communities from Southern Trench, Guaymas Basin, Mexico - 4869-18-0-1_MG | ecosystem: Environmental > Aquatic > Marine > Hydrothermal vents >...
GGAGGGGGGAGCGGCCGGGCAACCGGCGGTTCCTACCCCTATCAGGTCTTTCAATACCTTCTGGACCCCGGCTTTCGCCGGGGTGACGACGGGGATAGGTTGGCCTTTTCTTAAGTCACCAGCATTGCCCTCCAAACCACCCCATACGTAGACCTGCAAAGGGGTGGTTTTTCCACGGGACTTTCATGCGAATGCGCGTTCAAACAAGTAATAAAGACCACTGCTGGGCAAGCCGGCAGTGGCACCCAAGAAACCGATCTCACTCTCTTGATTGCGCATTTACCTGAAAATAGATGAGCCGGGATGACCCTGACGCTTCGCCTTGCACCGACTATCCAAGAGGGCGCAGCATGCGGCGCGCCGTACGTGCGGGACCCGGCGAAATGCTGCCGCATTCCGAATTCTGCGCGGGACCCACGACTTTGCGGACATCTTCATACTTCGTTGTGCCTTTGTTTCTAGGCATGTAAGTTACAATGGGCGCCGCCATAATCCGCCTCAGTGTCGGGTTCATTTCTTGCGAAGGAGTTTCACCAGCTTCCCCCACATGATCGAAGTTATGACAGCCAATCGTATTACTAGCGTCACAAGATTCTTCCCGGCCATGAGGTGCGCGTGCAGGTGGAAGACAATCTGGCCGCCGCCTCTGTTCACATTCATGGAAAAACGGTAGCCTGTGTCGGCAACTCCGAGATCTTCAGCAATCTTGCGCGCCGCAAAGGCCATGTGAGACACGATGTTGTCATCCGCGTACACGTCGTTCAATGTGGGAATGTGTTTGCGTGGGACTATCAGTACATGAATGGGAGCGACCGGGTGAGCGTCTTTGAACCCGACCACCAAATCATCTTCATAGACCACCTCGGCCGGCACCTCGTGATTAGCAATCCTGCAGAAGATGCAGTCTGGGTTGGTGTCGCTCATGAACTGTAAGTGGTTCTCTAAAATGATTTTCGATTGCTCTGGAACTTCATAGTGTGGGGCAGGCTTTCCAGCCTGCCAATCCGTGAGAATCTACTATAGCCCCGCTCCTTGAAAACTGCGGTGTCTCTCACTTGTGTCATTGCGAGCCAAGCGAAGCAATCTGCTCTTTGGCGCTTCGAGATTGCTTCGTCATTTCACTCCTCGCAATGACATTGGCGAGGCACAAGATCCCTGAGAAACTGGTTGAAGTCTATCGCGAACCTCAAGGAGCGGGACTATAGAAATGCTACGATTGTCCGGCGTGCGACCTAACGCCCATGTCCGAGCGCGGGCCCTGGGAGTGGACCTTTCTTCCATTGAAATCCTGATGAATTCCGTACCGGCTCGACCCTTTGATTCCCAACAGACTCGGGCGCGGGTTTGGCCGCGGGTCCGGGGCCATGTCCGGGAACAGGTCCCTTAATCCATTGGAACCCTGATGAACGCTGCTTGGGCTTCTCCTTACGATTCGGTTGTAACAAAGCCCCCGCCTGCGAAACGTTTTCAGGTCCCTCACCCGGAACCGGGCCCTTTTGCCACTGCCGGCCCGCAGAAATGTTGGGGGTCTTCACGGGTCCTACCTGCTTTGTCGCTGAAACTGTGCCCGGTCCCGGAACCCTCTTCTGAGTTGTCCCGGTCTTACCGGACAGGGACGAGGCCTCTTTCTCCGGCTCCTCTTTCTTCTTTCTCGGCTTCTTGTCGCCGATGTGGAGTTTCCAGTCTCCGTCCACTTTTCGGAAGACCATCATGGAACTCATCGTCCTCACGCCGCCGTGGGCCATGATCGCGATGCGGTCCAATGCTATCCAGGCCCATTCCTGCTTCAGGTTGTCAACATTGGCCCTCCTGATTCGGAACTTATAGTCCCTGATGTTCAGGCGTACAATTCGATCCCGTTCTTGATCCGTGAAGCTCTTGGCCCTGGTTCCGTCCAGATGCTTTTTCAGGGCGGTCTCATTTCCGGCCAGGAGTGCCACCCAGATCTCACTTATTACTTTCTTGATCTTGTCAATTTCGGTGGCCCATGGCATCCACAACCCGTGAGCCGGCGCTACCGCCGACAATACCGCTGCGCATACAATCAACGCCGCGGCCCAGGCAATGACGGGCCGCCGCCGGAAGATCGGCACCTTCTTGTCCGGATTGTCCGCGCGCATGGTGTCCTCTCGAATCAGGCCGGGGAGGAGCCCCCTTTGCTTTCTCCACGGCACAAGCTCATATCAGGACAAAGCCCCCGTGTCCAGACATCTTTGCGATTGGTGGTAATCAGTTGAACCACGACGCGGATTGAAATAGTAGGGCAGACACATAGAGCCTGGCCTTGGCTCGAACAGGGGTCTGCCGGCCTACGGCCGATATTGGCGTGTGTATCTGTGGTTCACATCCTCACCTCCACGACTTTAGTCGCATCGTTCCCGAAGACGGGGAAACTTGGACTAAGCGCCATCGTCACACAGTCACTCGAAACTGCATGCTGGTGAGGTCAGGGATACGTTTGGAAGCGTCCAGAATCTCCAGACCCACCAGGTTCCCTTCGTCGTCGTAATCCAAGATTACTCCCGGCTTGTCTTCATCACTCTCACTCACCGGGCCGGGCGTCAGCACTACAGTCAGAGTATCCGTCCGAGGGTCATATACCACGTTCATGGGTTCCTCCTGTATTTGTCCATCTTGCTCGTACGATAGACGGTAACTACTTCCGCCGGTGTGCGATCCGTGTCCACGAAGACTCTTAACAAATAATCCGCCGGCTCCCGCCCTTCCGAGATTATGCCCTGTACGACCACTCGTCCCGGACGAACCGGAAGAAGTTCTTCCCGCATCGCTAGTGTCCTCCGAACCTGGGCTTCATCGATCCCTCGTCTTTCCATCTGTTCCCGAGCATGACCTGTGATGAGGGCGTCTTCCAATGTAGTCACACCTTCACCTCCACGACCTTTGTGGTGTCGTTGCCGAAGATGTCGATCACCTTTACAGCGATTTTGTACCGGCCTTTCTTGTCGTATTTGTGTTCCGCGCTGGTCAATTCCAGGGTCCGCTCCTTCTTTGTGCGGTAGCTTTGCCATTCGTTTTCAAAGATGCAACTGCCCGTCCAAAGGTCCCGTTCTTTTCCGTCCTCCAATACCTTGATGATTTCCCGGCGGTTCTCATAATCAAAGTCCACTGCCCAGTAATCGATCCAATCGGTCCATTTCTTGGTCAGGACCTCACGGCTGACCATGCCGTTCTTATCCTTGGAGATCTTCACCACCTGGCCGCCCTGGACCGTTACTCTGCTTCGGCCGGATTTGAGTTTCGCTGCAAGCGTATCCAGGTCGTCCTGGCGGTAGAACACCCCAAAATCGGTGAGCGTGACAATAGCGGTCAAACCCTCTATCTTGGGCAGGACCTCAACGTAGGCCACATCGTAGAATTCCACCTGTCCCCGTTCCACGGCTCGGCGGTCAAACACATCCCTGGGGATGTACTTCAGGCTCAACCTGACCCCCTTTGAGCGGGCCTCGTCCATTATCACCGGCTTCAGCCCCATCTCAAACTCAAAACCCAGTACATCCACTTTACTGATTTCCAACCGGCGGCACTCTTCTATGACCTCGTTCACCTGGTTGAGCGTCACAGGAGCGTCGATGGGGCCCTTGATGATCTGCTTGTCCTGATCGGTCGGTTTCATGCCAGACTCCACCTCCGCGCAGGCAGCGTATCAGGCCCCGACCCCGCACGGACCATGCCGCCCACTCGGCTACACCCACTGAATTTAGCACAACATGACCTGAACCGCGAAGAAATGGTTGGAAGAGAAGAAAATCAACCACAGAGACACAGAGATGAAAGAATCAATATTCTTGCTCTCTGCTCTGTGTCCCTGTGATTCATTCATTCTTAGTCCTTTTCCTATTCTGTATCCCTGTAAGCCGCACTGGTTCGTGCTTTGGGGCTTCTTCATTTTGGAGTTGACAAACCAGGTTAATTATGGTCTCATGGATCCCAAGGGAGAACATATGTTCCCCATTTCCCCAAAATCCGATTCAGGGGAGAGGGAGGGCCAAAACAGACAAGAGGGAAGTGTGATCGGCAGCGCAGCTTGGTTAACCTGTCAGTTAACCTGGCGTCGAGGAGGCGCTCCCGCGATGAAGTTTGCCGCGGCCCATTAAGCAATCGAGTATCACGGTCCGCGCCCTGGCCGGCTGTGAGGATTCAATCTCACCGAGGAGGCGTGAAATGGAAGCAGTTAATCATCGAAAGTTGATGTCGAATGCGTTCACCAAGCTTCACGAGCACCTTTCGACAGTTCGGTCCCATGTGGAAGCCCTGGATGATCCCGCGGCCCTGAAGTTGCTGGAATCCATGGAATTCGGGTTGCTCGCTCCCATGAGGAGGCTCCGAATCCACCTGGAAATTCCCTATGACTGGCACGAGGAAAAGCCCCGGGAAGAGGAGGAAGCGGCATGACTCCCGGTCCGGTCACAGTGGCGCAGTGGGTGGAGCGCAATGCGCAGAGGCTCATTGAATGTCGGTGGGTAGGCGGCATAACTCCTGAAGCTTGCCGATCATATCAATCCAGAGCAGATCGCTATATCAGCCACTTCAACGGCGACCGCAATCCCTGTATACGGGTCAATGCAGACTATCTCAGATGCTTTGATCCCGGACCTTGTCCTCATCTGTTATCCGACGCGGAAGCGCTGAAATTGCGGGGCCCAATCGGGCCCCCGATGGATGAGACTTTGGCGCCACGTCGCCGCGAAACAAACCGAGGCCGTGAGCACGATCAGCTGACTAACCCGGATTACATGTTGGCAGAGGCCGTGACTGGACGGGACGGTCTCTGCCTATGAGGCGAGGAGGCTGTTCGGCGCCCTCACATTGACCCACCAAGGGTAACCGTTCACCGTGAATCGAACAAACTATCGGAATTACGTATGGGGGAGGTTTGGAAGGGGAGCTACTGGGCGTAGGGCCAATTTGCGAGCCGGTTGGTGTGGGCCCTCCATTCCAACCGGGCGCAGAACCGCTTCAAGCCCGGTGAACGATCACTACCAAGGTATCACATGCCGTAAAGGGGGGCACATGCTACGGAGTACCGTTATCTGGTCGTGCCCCGCGTGCGACCACTGGGAATGGGGCGGCATCGACCTTCCGCCGCAGCAGTGCTGGTGCTGCGGCGCGGACATGAGTCGGGCTGAAGCGGACAGAGAGGCGGCCCTGGAAACACTTTATTGCATGAAGTTCCACGAAAGACATGAAGAGAAAGTAATGGTTCATACGTAATGTCGGGACCTTGTATGGTTCATGGGTACAAGAGGCAACCGTTCACCGGGCGCAGAACCGCTTCAAGCCCGGTGAACCATTACTACAAGAGAAACAACATTGATCCGGCCTTTGCCAACGCCATCCCCGCGGCCGGATCTATCAACAACAACGCTGAACAGGAAAGGAGATTCAGATGAAACGTTCTGAAATGGTTTGCAGCAAGTGCATCAAGTTTGACGGTTCATGCCGGTTGAACCCGGGGCCGATTCCGATTGATGATCCCGCAAAACACTGGTGCGCTTTGGGCCAATGGCATCAGTGGTCCGAACGGTACCAGGAAATGGAGCCCTATTACTGGGGTGAATGGGAAGAGGATCTCTGACAGGCAGAAACCCGAACAGTACGGAACCTGAGATCCTAAATACCACCACTGGATCGGAGGAACTGAATGTTGATTCCGGATGAAGTTGTAATCTTTGGCAGAACCTATGAACTTCGGGACATTTCCGACTTCCACAGCCTCGAAGGGATACTTGGACTGGCCGCCTACAGGGACGGGGTGATCTACGTGGATGAGAACACAGATCTGTCCCTCAGCCTCAGCACGCTCTGGCATGAGGCGGCCCACATTGCTCAGCAGGAGATCCTGGGTTCCACCGACGAAGCTCAAGCGAGGTGGATCGCCCTGTTTGCTCATACCTTCCTCGTAAACAATCCTGAGATCCTGGAATGCTACGTGCAGGGAATGGAGGCGGCCGTGGGCTTTGACGAGGACGACGACGAAGACGATTGATTCCAAATGAAAGGGGGCGCTGAGGAATGCGGGGGGACCCTTTTTTGTGTAAAAAAGGGTCCCCCCACCCCCCCCTCCCAAAAACGCCAATGTGGCCATTGGGGGGCATCAGCAACGCGCCGAGATCTTGCCGGCAATCACAGCTGTTCCGCGCGGGCCGCCATCACCAAAAGTTGTTTTCACACCGTCTTTTCTCTCGTTGGACGACTCTGCCTGGGAATGTATATCGGGAGGCTCCGAGTCCCCTGCTTTAGGCAGGCGCCTTCGCGAACAAAGAGGACTTTTGTTGGGAACGCCTATGCCGAAAAGAAGCGAGGCGCCGATGAAACATAAAATGTCCGCAAAGCAGCGGGTCCCGCGCGTAGGGGCGTAGCATGCTACGCCCTCTTGGACAGTGGGTTCAAGACGGAACTCGGAGGATTTCCCAGTTGGGGGCTTACCTTGGGCATGGGTGTTCATAGGATCATGCCACACCCCTAAATCTCTGATGAGTAACAAATCAACAAAGGCTGGTAAAACCCATGGCAAAGAAAGACGTAGACTCAACCAGGTCCGCGGAAGCGTCACCCAAGAACGTTCCAAAAGAAGAGATCTCCGATCAATTGGAGGCTTTTGATCCTACTTTGATTTCGGAAATGCGAATGCTGGCGAGCTCAGGACTGAATCCCGAATCGATTGTGGGTTTACTGGCAAAGCTGTTCGTTGAGGTTCCGGCCGCTTCCAAAGAGAACATGGACCGGATCAAGGTCATGGACAAACTTCTGAACACCGCTCGATCCATGATGGAAACAACACTCAAGCATGAAAAGGCCGCGGCGATCATGAGAAGGCTGGATGAATTGGAAGACCAGATGGAAAGAGTCGCCGCCGAGCAGACCACTTCCCGCGCCATGCCCCGGGAAGTGTGGCAAAACAGGGAATCAGATGAATGAGCCGTTGACTCAGGAAGAAGAAAGCCTGCGAAAGGCCGGGCGCCGCCTGGAGAGGCTGTCGGCCCAATTCCGGAGGCTGGCGCCCTCTCCGGGGGACAATCTGTTTCACATTCAGGAGTTCATCGAGAACCTCAAAATAATCAACAAGCGCGGGGAACTGGTCTCTCTGATCACGAATCGATCGCAGGAGAAAGTGTTCCACAAGCTCATGGAATGCCGGGAAAAGAGGATCCCAGCCCGGTTCATATGCTGCAAATCCCGCCAGCTGGGCGTTTCCACGTTGATAGAGGCGTTCATATTTGCGCTGATCACCCGGTATCCGAATCGGTTCGCGCTGGTAGCCGCTCATTCCATAGAGAGTGCGCGAACGATCTTTTCCATGACCCAGCGCTTCCACAGACATCTGCCCCACGAGGAAGCCACTCCGCTGTTCAGGAGTAACGTGAGGCTCATCGAGTATCCCGCTCCCCACTATTCAAGAATTCAGATCGACACCGCGGCCAACAAGAACCTTGGTAGGGGAGGCACCCTGCATTACGTGCACGCCAGCGAAGTGGCTTTCTGGGAGCAGCCCGAAGAGCCGATCCTGGCAATCAACCAGTCGATCCCGCAGCACTGGGACACCCTGGTCTTTTGGGAATCCACGGCCAATGGGGTGCATAATCTATTTCACAGAACCTGGGTGGCCGCGCAACGGGGGGAAACCGACATGGAGCCCATATTCCTTTCCTGGAAAGGCTTCCCTGAATACAGCTTGCCGGTGGCCCCCCGGGAGCGTCTCTATTTGACCGCGGAAGAGAAAGAATACAAGAAGCGTTACCGTGTTGATCGAGAGCAGATCAAGTGGGTTCGATACACCAGGATGAATCAATGCCACAACTCCTGGGAGAAATTTCATCAGGAATATCCGGTCGCGCCGCACTTGGCCTTTATCTTTACCGCCATGCCCTGGTTTTCGCAGGAGGTCATCCAGGAAATGCTCGATGGAACCGCGTGCCCGCCAGAGCGACGGGGTTACCTTGAATTCTCTTCCAGGGAACCCTCTGTTCCTCGTTTTGTTGATGATGATGACGGACCGCTGGAAATCTGGAAACCTCCGGGCCCCACCCTGAGCTACAGCCTTGGAATGGATGTGGGAGAAGGGGTCGGAGCGGATTACACGGTGATACAGGTCATATGCAATGAAACCGGAGAGGTGGTCGCCAGGTACCGATCCAACCGAGTCCGCGCGGAGCTTGTTGGTGTTGACGCATACCTGCTCGGATGCTGGTACTATTTCGGCCTGCTGGGGATCGAGCGCAACGGCCCCGGTCTGGCGACGCTGGCGGTCTGCGAGCGGGGTCTGTCGGAATATCCTCAGATGACGGGTTATCCCCAACTCTACTATCACACCTTCACCGACCGCAAGATCCCCGAGCAAACCCGCCGTCTCGGATGGATAACCGACAGGGCCTCCAAAGAGGCCATGCTCAACCGCGTCACCCGAGCCCTCGAAAGCAGGCGCCTGACCATATTCAGCAAGACCACTCTCCTGGAAATGCAGGGCTTTGTCTGGGACGCTGAAAAGAAGACCTTCCGCCAAAACTACAAGGCCCCCGGTTCCAAGCTGGCCCATGACGATGAGATCATGGCCCTGGCCATTGCAAATGAAATGCGAACCCATGATTGGGAAAACCGCTTCATAAAAGGAAAACTGCCCACAGGCGGGGATTTCTAATACTGATTCGCGGTATTAGTTCACCGGGCTTGAAGCGGTCCTGCGCTCGGTGAACCATCACGTTCAGGGAGCAAAATCATGCGAGCAGAATACCTGCCGGATGAGACTCTTGCGGTCTCAGGCACACAAAGAGCGGAAAAGTTCAACAAGATCTGGGCCGGAATCGGATGGCCCGACATGGACGACGGCTACATCTGCGTGGTGGGAGAACGCGTTGATTCACGCTATCACTGCATCTGGGAGAAACAGGGCGGGCTATGGGAGTTGGGCACCGCTGCTGTGGATGCAAAGGACAGATTGCTCGTCGATCGTATCTGGGTGGACGGGGCCGACCGGATTTCCACCTCCTATTTCCGGACCCTGGACGGGCTGTGCTTCTATGATGAAGACGATACCCAGACTCTACCGGACCCGGAAGAAGCGCCTTTCAAATGGGAACACTTCAGGGACTTGGACACCGTGGCCGGCGTGATCCCTGTGCCGGATCGAATCACCTCCAACTACAGGTCCGCGCTGGAAATGATTCGAGGCGTCATAGCCGCGGATAGGCTCGTGATCCATGAGCAAAACTGTCCCAGGCTGGTCTATGCCCTGAGGCAACCCCTGGAAGATCTGTTGAGATCACCTGTTATGAAGGCCCTGGTGTGGGTCGTCTCAGGCCTGGAAGAATCCAACGGAATCGCCGCGGTCGGCTCTGACATGGATGACGCCTGGTACAAGAGCATTCCCCGCCCCGTCAAGTAGTCCAACTTCCATCGCAAGAGAGCGACAACGAAGCACAAAAAAATGGCGGCAAGTCGCCGGGTCCCGGCCGTAGGGGCGTAGCATGCTACGCCCTCTTGGATAGTGGGTCCAAGACGGAACTCGGAAGATTTCCCAGTCCATCCATTTTGGGGTAGGGTATGGGTCAGGCCTGACATATTTGTAATTGTGCCGGGTCTTCTCTTACCCTTTCACGGTCTACTGCAAAACGGAGATTCGTTTCCTCACGTTTACGCAGGCGATTGATCGCTTGACTCCTTCCTCCAACAGATCGTAGAAACGAATCCGGTCCGGCTCGTCAAAGAAAATGTCCCGGCCACCGCGCCCACTTAGCATCACATGATAGACAGCGCTCGGATTGTGAATGCGTGCCTTCCGTGCCGTTCTTGGCAGCTTCATCCTCAAATCCATATATGTCAAGCCTGACCCATACCCAAGCTGGTTCCCGGAAACACCCACAAAGCGGAGAAGTGGTACCGCAAGGCCGCGGAGAAAGGTTTTGTTCCGGCTCAAAACCACCTCGGCCGGATCTATTTCCAGGGAAAAGGGGTTTCCCGGAATTATGAAGAAGCCGCAAAATGGTTCCGTCGGTCCGCGGAACAAGGTAATCACGAGGGTCAGGAAAACTTGGGAGTGGCTTATCAAAGAGGTCTCGGACTTCCTCAGGACAACGTCAAGGCTGCCAAATGGTTCCGAAAAGCCGCGGATCAAGGCAATCCCCTGGCCCAAATGGGGTTGGCAATGCTGTACCTTGCCGGAACCGGAGTAGTTCGAGACTATCAAGAGAGTCTGAAGTGGCTCCGAAAAGCCGCGGATCAAGGAGTGGCGCCGGCTCAGTCGGGGCTCGGGGATCTCTATGAATATGGTATCGGCGTAGACAAAGACCCAAAGGAAGCCGCAAAATGGTACCGAAAGGCCGGCCAACAGGGCAACAAAGACGCTGAATTCGCGTTGAATCGGTCGAAAACATCTGAGCGCTCCCAAGCCGCGAGCGACTCGTCTGCAAAATCGTTGGATTACCTGATTCGGGCGGCCGAAGAAGGCTTTGCGCCCACTCAGTATCACTTGGGGCGGTTGTATATTGAAGGAAAGGAAGTCCCAAGAAACACCGAACTGGGAGTGAAGTGGTGGCGCAAGGCCGCGGACCAGGATCATCTGTGGTCTCAACGTGCTCTTGGAATCATTTATCTCCGGGGAGACGTGGTCGGCCGGGACCATGTGCAAGCCGCCAAATGGTTCCGCAAGGCGGCCGAGAACGGAGACGTGGCGTCCCAGAACAATCTGGGGTGGATGTATCAGACCGGCACGGGGGTGTCCAAGGACTATGAAGAGGCCGTCAAATGGCTGCGCAAAGCCGTCGGCAACGGGGACGCGACAGCCCGGGACAACCTGGCTAGGATGTACGAGAAGGGACAGGGTGTGCCTCAAGATCTTCAAGAGGCGGTGAGATTGTATGCCGGATCAGCGGACAAGGGTTATGACAAAGGGCAATATAACCTTGCGATGATGTATCTTGAAGGACGGGGAGTTCCGAAAGATCAACACAAAGCTCGCAAATGGTTTCGCAAGGCCGCTGACCAGGGTAACGGTCTCGCTCAGAACAGGCTGGGCTGGATGTATGGCTTGGGAAAGGGAGGCGCCGAGAATTATGGAGAGGCCGTGAAATGGTTTCGTCGGTCCGCGGAACAAGGCAATGAATTGGCTCAAAACAATTTGGGCATTATGTATGAAAAGGGACTCGGAATTCCTCAGGACAGCGCGGAAGCAATGAAGTGGTTCCGAAAAGCCGCGGAACAAGGATATGCCGCGGCTCAGCACGGACTTGGAGTAGCCTACAAACAGGGAACCGGCGTGACCAAGGACTATGGTAAGGCCATGAAGTGGTTGCGCAAGGCAGCGGAACAAGGGTTTGCGCCGGCTCAGCCGGGGGTGGGCCACTTCTACGAACACGGTCTCGGTGTAGACAAGGACCTCAAGGAGGCGGCCAAGTGGTACCGCAAGGCCGCCAAACAGGGTTACGAGGACGCCGAATCAGCATTGCAGCGGTTGGGGGCAGAACCTTAGATTGAAATACCCTGCCGATTCCTTCACAGGGATTTGAACCGACTGTCCACTCGAAAGTCAAAGGCGCGGAAACGGGGCAGGTTGGGACTAATACCAATGCGCGTGGGGCGATTGAGCGGGCCCCGGACAGCTTGCGTGACATGACAGATGTCGGTAACATGACGTTGAAATGCTTGCCCGGCTAGGGCCTCCCCTCCAAAGATGACTGGATTCGTAAGGTATTTGCAGTACCGCCGGCCTCATCCGGGGCGAAGCCACGGACAAGCTGCCCCAAGATTTTCGTAGTTCGTTGTCCCTTATCAGGGGTGATAGTCGGTATAAGATTAAGGGGGCACATCTGTTTTTGACTCTTGTGGACACCGGGAACAAGTCAGTTCTTGGCTCGCCTTTGGGGGGATGGTAGAAATAAATGAAATAAGACAATAAGGGGTCTGAGAGGCAAAGGTCACAATCCAACGCGAGGCTAGAACACTATTTCAGCCTTAATTCCTCCGGCGTAGCTGTGCATAGTGAAACTTGAATCCCCGGCGCTGGATCCTGAAAAAGTCTCAGTTGTCAGTGGGATGACCGAGAGTATTTTGATGGCGTTTGAGCCCTCGAGGTTCACGGCTCCGGAGCCGATGGAACGGAGCCAGCTCCCTTCAGCCCAGAAAGAGATGTCAAATCCAGGCGCGATGGTTCGGCCGTACTCGAAAGCGCCCTTCACGAAGAAGCCCGGGTTGTTGAATTTGTAGTTGGCTGTTTCAGCCAATTGTTCGAAATCGACAATAAAAAAGCGGTAGATACCTTGGTGCTGCAGGTAAAGTGGAAAATCCACTCTAATGAAGGCGGGCCCTGCAATGAGTGACACTTCGCTTTTCGACCCGGAAGAGCGGGAGTAGTGGAGCCCAACGTAAGGCACGTTCGTCCGTACCCTCAAGTCACCCGTGAGTAAATCGATCTTGGCCCTCAGTCCGGCCACGAGAGGAATGACGGTGGTAGACGGAGGAGGAGTCGGGTCTGACACCGTTGACCATATCTCGTCGAATTTCCATCCCAGAACAACCTCGAATCCCGGACTGATTCGATAAGCGGCGTTCAGGTCAATTTGCCACCATTCAGTGTCGAATCCCCTCCAACCGGTGATTGTGCCCGGATAGGAATTCCCCAGGGTGTTGATCGTACCTATTGCCGGCGATTGATCACTACTGAAAACAACGTCTCTGGGAAGACTGCCGAGCACTGTGAACGAGCCGCCCATCGTTTGACCCGAACTCACTTCAACCCCAAAACCGGCCGCCCAGAAAGTGGTGTCCCTCAAGTGAAGGTCAAGGGGAAATGTGTCCAAGAGAGAGGAGTAGGGAGATTGTCCCTGCTCAGCAGCAGGAACTCCAAGGCTGAGCTTAAAGCCCATTCGTTCAATGCCCATTTTGACCACGGGCGCCAGCCCTACGGACCATGAACCTGACCCCGACGGAAACCGGCGAGCCGCCTGTGCGGCGGACCCCGTCACTGATTGTTGGGCCAAGGCGCGGCCTTGCCAAGCAAAACATACAGCCAAAACCAGGGCCACCAGAATCGGCCAAGAGACTTTCGCATTCCTGATTCCCATGCCCTCACCCATTCCCCATTGAATTGAACCACGACACGAGCGCAGTCAGAGACCCTAAAGATTCTCCTGACCAATCGTTCACGTGGAAGAATCTTATTCAGCTGCGCTTAACCGGCCACGCCAATAGCCGCTTCCAGCATTGACGAGCGAAAAGCAAATCAAAACCAAATTGTTTTCAAACACCTAAACGTAAGCAGCACGCGGTGTGTTGTCAAGGAAAATCATTTCGCGGTCGTAATACCAAGTTGCGTTCAAAGAAGTACAGTGTGCAGGTGAGGGACCCAGTCTCAAAATCCCCCCTAACCCCCCTTTAGCAAAGGGGGGGACCAGCACTACCCCCCTTTAGCAAAGGGGGGCAGGGGGGATTTTTCCCTTCCGGACTTGAGCCATATGTTCCCTCTTTGAAAGCGCATAGGTATAAGACCTCAATTCCGCTGGGCGGCATCAACCGCGCCGCAGTTCGGCCCAAACACGCGGCTCATTGAAGCTCAGGATATGCGATTACGGTAGAACAGGAGGGAGTGTGATCTCGTCATCCCAGCGAATGTCCGACAAATCAATGCCGGGCGCGAGTTTCTTGGGGCGGGTCAACCGGTTCGCTTCAATGGACGCGACCGGGTACGAACAGTAATCCGTCGAGAAGTAGCCCGCGGGTCTGTGATTTCCACTTTCGCCCACCCCGCCGAACGGCATTCTTCCGCTCGCTCCGGTCAGCGGACGGTTCCAGTTGATAACACCGGCTTTGACGCTTCTGAAGAATTTCCTGTAGAGTTCTTCATTGTCACTGATTAGACCTGCAGACAACCCGAACGCGGTGTTGTCGGCCTCAACGATCGCCGCGTCAAAATCCGGGACGCGTATCAGCTGGAGGAACGGACCGAAGATCTCCTCGTCGGGTCGGTTCCTCATTTCCGAAACATCCATGAGTCCTGGACATAGCATCGCGGTGGATCCGGGAAGCCTCTTGATTCGCACGATGCTCTTACCGCCCCGAGCCGACAGTCGATCTTTGGCCGTGAGCAGGTCGTCCGCGGCCTGTTTGGAGATCACGGGGCCCATGAACGGTTCGGGAACATCCGTGTACCTGCCGACTCGTATCTTGTGGATCATGGATACGAGTCTATCCACGAAAGCGCTCCCTTCTATCCCCCGCGGCACGATCAACCGCCGAGCGCACGTGCAACGCTGCCCTGCCGTGATGAACGCTGATTCAACCACCATGTACGCGGCCGCCTGCCAATCAGAGACCTCATGAACAACAAGCGGATTGTTCCCACCCATCTCAAGGGCCAGTATCTTCTCGGGACGGCCTGCAAACGCTTTGTGCAGCCACTTGCCCGCCTGGGAGCTTCCAGTGAAGAACAGACCGTCAATGCCGGGGTTGGAAGCCACGGCGCCACCTGTGTCTCGATCGCCCTGGACCATGCTCATAGCCCCGGCGGGCAGGCCGGCGGCCAGCCACAACTCCAGGGTCTTCTCTGCGACCAGGGGCGTGTGCTCGCTCGGTTTGTAGACCACAGTGTTACCGGCAAGCAGCGCGGGCACGATGTGCCCGTTGGGAAGGTGCCCGGGAAGATTGAACGGACCAAAGACCGCAACAACCCCGTGCGGCTTAAAACGGGTCGCTGTCGAGGCCCCTGAAAGCTCACCGATCCCGGGCGCGCAACGCTCGTAATACGCTTCAATGGAAATCCTGATCTTAGCGATCATGGAGGCCGTTTCGGTGAGGGCTTCCCATCGGGGTTTGCCCGTTTCGCGGCAGATTGTCTCAGCGAAATCGTTTTTAGCCGCGGTCAGTTTTTCCTCAAAGGCTTCCAAATGCTTGACTCGATCCTCCACAGGAATACCGGACCAGATTTCAAACGCGCCGGCCGCGGCACGGACCGCCCGGTTGACCTCTTCTTCAGTACCGGCCCGTCCAACCCAGTTTACCTCGCCGGTCGCGGGGTCGGTCGATTGAAATTCGGGGCCGGTCCCCTGTTCCCACTCGTTGTTAATGAAATGGCCCTTACCCTTCATGGCCTTTCCACTTCTTCAGGAGAGCGCGGGTGTAGCGGGCCGAACATCACCTCGTCTCCTACCCTTACGTTAAGCGTTCCCGCGGTCTCAGCGGAGACGCGGACTCCTTCGAAATCGACCGGGGCCGGTCGTCCCATGCACGCTCGGAATTCTCGGGCCCGGTTTGTGATGATGAACTTGCGGGATTCCGATTCCTCGGGGCCGATCTCACGGACAACTCGGCGCTCACATTCCTTCACGATGCGCACTTCATCAAGTCGGCAGCTCAGGACCGGTCCGGCCTCGAAGATGTCCACCATTCCCGCGTGTCTGAGCCCCTCGTCCCTGAGCATCTTGACCGCGGGCAAGGTCTTCTCATGAACCTCGCCGATCACATCCTGCGCGGCCTTGGGCAGCAGCGGAATATATATGGGGCAAGTGGGCATGAGATCAGCGATAAACCTCTTGTCTTTCAGGCTCAGGTAATCGGCCTTTGGGAAGTCAATGTCGAAAAAGTGATGGCCGATCGCCTCCCAGAACGGGGATCGCCCGCCTTCATCAACCACTCCACGCATTTCCGCGATGATCTTTGACTCGAACCGTTCCCGATTCGCGGCCATGAAAAGGAACCTGAACAGCGACAGCAGTCTCCCATTCCCGTGCTCTCGATAGTCCGGCGCCAGGAAAAGGCCGCCGATTTCGCTGGGTCCACTATGCTCTCTGACCAGATGAAGTGTCTCGATTTCCTTGTGAACACCCAGCGTCTCCGATTCATGGACGGTGACGCGGATCTCATAGGCATAGAACGGCTCGAAACCTCCCACCTTTGAGACAATCGCGCTCGTGCCGATAATCCGCCCTTGATCCAGATCCTCCATTACAAAGAGATACAGTTCACCCCCGGGCTTTTCCGCGCCACGCTGAAAGCCGAGCTCAGACTCAGCGATCCTTTTGCCCAGGAGTTCGCGATCCTTGGGCAACGATGTGAGGCCAAAACTCGCTCTCTCGGCAAGCTTCATCATCTGGTCCAGGTCGGCCTCGCGCACCGGACGTATGACATTCATTTGAGCTCCTATAAAAAACGATGCGCTGGGAAGTCCCCCGAGTTGCGGCTCAGACTGACTATCCAAGAGGGCGAAGCATGCGTAGCCCCTACGCCGGCGACCCGCGACTTTGCGAACATTTTCATGTTTCGTTGTGCCTCGACTTTTTTGGGGATGGAAGCTCCTATGTCACTCTTCCGCGACCTTCACCAGGGTGCTCTCCACTATGGAGGCCACCGCGTCAATGTCCTCAAAAGTGACCGCTCCAACTGGTATAAGGAAGCGAACCCGGGTGGGTTCGGACCCCGCGTAGAAACTCACCACCCCTGCGTCGAAAAGCGCATGGATGAATCTCTTTACCTTTTCAGGATCCCCGCCAAAAGGCGTGAACGCTATCATCGCACCGATTCCGAACGGGCCGGATATTAATCCGGGATGACGCCCATCTATCTGTCGCAGCCGCTCGACAAAGTGGTCGTGAAAACGGGAGATCCTGCCGTCCGGACCGAAGAAATCCTCTTCCAACAGCCCTCTTACGATAACGCGTGCTGCAGCGATCATCGAACTGCTTCCAGTGAACGTTTGACTGAGAAGCCCCGGTCGTGGCTTGAAATCTTCCCTAAAAAAGGTTGCGCAGACCTGTGAGAGCTTGCCGATTGTGACCACGTCCACCAGTTCGTCCAGCCCATAGTGCTGAAACGCAAAAAGCTCAGTGGTCCGCCCGAAAGTCTGAATCTCATCCACCAGCACGGCCGGGCCGCTTTCCTTGAGCACTTCCATGATCGCCCTGAAGAAATCCGTCTCCCCGGGATTGAATCCGCCTTCTCCCTGGACCAGTTCCAGCGCCATGGCCGCGTGTCGTCCCGGATAGCGCTCCAGTACACGCTTCAGCCGGTCAACGGCACGCTTCTTGCTCTCTTCAGGCTGTCGCGGATCGAAAAAAGGCAGGTAATCGACCGACAAGGTAGGAGGCAAGCCTTCTCTGTACGCGGGCTTGTCCGTAATCTGGGCCAAGGCCAGGGTCCGGCCCATGAAACAGCCCTCAAAGGCCAAAAGTCGGTCTGCAGGGTATCTTTTTTGGAATATGATCTTTAGCGCATTCTCATTTGCCATGGCCCCGCTTGTGGTGAAAAAGCAGTGCTTCAGATTTGCGCCCTTCATGTTGGCCGCGGCCAGAAGGGTCTTTGCCAGCTCAGCGCTTTCCCGGTCCTGCTGGAGGTTCCCCTGCATGACCGTATCCCGGAGCGCCGCATCCAGACAGGCGGCCACCAGGTCAGGATGACTGTGCCCCCAGTGGTGGACTCCTATGCCCGAGATGAAGTCGTACTTCACGCTACCGTCGGCCAACTCCACCAGCGGGCCTTTCCCCACACCGCTGCCCAGGTACGAGTAGAACAGGGCCCCGCCTCGGATTTCCCCGAATTGCTTCAAAAGCTCGTCATACGGGATCCTCAGGTCAGGATCCGGACCAACCACCCCTGTAAACGCGGCCTGATGTTCGCTAAGAATATCCAGTAGAGCCTTCTTCGCTTTCAAAACCCGAGGGTCAGAACTGAACTGATCGGCAATAAGCTTCTTCACGTCCGCGTCTCCTGGTCAGGGTTTCCGGGCTTCGACCATGAATGCGAATTAGATTTGCGCCACCACAGTATGCTGTAGACCGATAGTGTGTGCAAGGCTCTTTTAGGTTTTCAGATTGTGCGGTCAGAAATGGGCTGTTTCTTCAGACTCCGCCAGACCTTTTTTGCGCAGGCTACCGCCTTCCACATACCATACTGTAAGTGTAGTTTATCCCCCAAGAGCGCCGTGCTCATGCGTGCGCCTATTCGGCTTAAATGGCTGGCTTCTTGGGCTCTTCGGATCATTGAAAATAAAGGGCTTGACACAAAAGTAGACTGCCGGTATACTGAGAAGCAGGTCAAGCAGCCGCACTTCATCAGGGCGAGGAACAAAGAACCCTATGGCGAACAAACGAGATCTCAAGAAAAAGGCCAACTGTCGAGCGGTGGTGCAATCCGCTCAGGAGATATTCCTCGAAAAACCTTATAGTTCCATCACCGTAGACGAAATCGCTAAAAGCGCCGGAGTGACAAAACGAACCCTTTATACTTACTTTCCGTCAAAGCTTGCTCTCTTCATCCAAATGTTTGATGATTACCTGCAACAACTTCACAGGCTTATGTTGGAAGCGCTGAACGACGATTTGAGGCCCGACCGTGCCCTGCAAAGGATCATTGAGGGGCTGTTCCAATTCACCAAGGAAAACGACAGATTCATGCGACTCTTTTGGAGTCTCGACTCAGCGGAGTTCGAGGGTGAGATCCCGGAGGAGTTGGTGCGGAGCATAAGGCTGTGGAACCAGGAGATGATAGATCGCGTGGTTGAGCTCGTGAAGAAGGGCCAACAGCAGGGCTTGGTCGTGGCGTGTGATCCCGAGCTACTGGTGCATCTCATCTCAGCGTTCAACAAAGGCATCATTATTCATACCAACAAAGAATCCAACCTCAACATTGCGAACGTAGATCCGGAAAGCCTTAAATCTTTGTTGTTGGAACTGATCTCGGACACCCTCTTTCCTGTAGCCGTCAGGCCACTCAGTGAGGATGTCCACGAAGAGAGGAGGGTTGAGTGATGGAAGAGTTCGTCGTCGCCTTAAGATTGAATCGCGGATTCTGCGGCTGGTTGCCAAAAGTAATTTCCGATTACTCTGAGAGCCGGTCGTGTGGGGCAGGCTTTCCAGTAACTATTCAGTTTCGGGGGGCTTTGAAGGCAAGGGCAGACACATAGAGCCTGCCCCGGACTCCGATCCGGGGTCTGCCCCTACGTCTGGACCCAGACCCGTCATGGGGCACAGTGTACGGCGCGCACAGACGCAGTTTGCCTTGGATTGAACTGTTGTAGATTGAAAGGAGTTGAAACATGTATGACGATAAGACAACGCGAACTATAGTGCATTTCAGGCGACTGCTCTTGTTTAGCGGCGCTTTTAATATAGTTCTGGCCGCCCCCTTGATTCCTCCATCAGTGTACGAATGGTATCTTGAATTCCTTTGGAAAGTCAACAGCCTGCTGGGTCTGGGTGGAGTCCGGCCTTTGCCCTTAACAGAGGGAATTTACGCACTATTCGTGAATACCGCGGGAATTGATTTGGTTCTGATAGGCGCGATTGTGCTCTATTCCGCGTTTGATCCTGTCAAGCGGATTGCCATACCAGCGCTCAACGCCGGCGGGCGCACTCTTTTCGCGGGAATCGTTGTCTACTATTGCGTGAGCCGGGATGTCATGGGGCTCATTCTGGTCATAGGTATTATTGACGTACTGATTAGCTGTGGATTCATGTACTTCATTGTAAAGCTGAAATGGGGCCGACTCCCCATAGGCGTTAACTTGGACCGTGCTGACTAGATGTTCCGGAGGAACATTGGATAGTAGCCCGGCGATTCATCGCCGGGTATAAGCGTCATTAGGACGGATCTAGTCCCGGAGGGACGGCTGATTTCAGACAACCAAGGAAGGAATTTCAGTCGTCCCTCCGGGACTCATGGGTTCTTGTATTTCCGCGAGAAACCGGCAATAAATTGGCGGCCGACTATCTCAGCGTCCCTCTGGGACGCATTGGATTCCAGCGATAAGTTATACCAATGCGCGTTCAAACAAGTGATAAAGAGCACTGCTGGGCAAGCCAGCAGTGGCACCCAGATCATAATCCGTGATTGGTTTTGAGAACCCCTATACAAAGGGGGGCAGGGGTTCCAGCCAAGAGGCGGCACTGATTGTCCATGAGGCAGGACGCGGGATCGCCCTCTTTGCAGGTCGGTCGGTAGGAAGACGCGGGGGAGCGTCAGACAGACCCTACATGAATGAGAATTCCCCGTTCACTCTTCAGCAAGGAAAATGGGATCAGAAGGCCCGCACAAGAATAGCGGGCCTTCGCTAACATCCGGGAGGCTACTTGATGCCGGCCTTGGCTTTGGGCAGGCGGCCCATAACCGGGGCCACGAGGCTTCCTATATAGAGGTAGTCCTGTGTTTCGGTTACCGCGGTGTTTATGGGATACTTGGTATTGGGGTCCTGCAGGTCTTCCACGACCTTGCCGTTTCCATCGAGCGCTATGATGTGTCCGTACGCAACGGGTTTCGGACGAGCAAACTTGGGCATGCGTTGGATAACCTTTCGCATGAAAGGCTTTTCCGAGAGCTTGTCGATCAGCGGGTTTCGCGGAGAGACCAACGCCACCCAGAAGCGTCCGTTCAGGCCTGTCGATATGTTGTCCGGGAACGCGGGAAGCGCCTCGATAAAGGGCTCAGCCTTGCCTTTCTTTGGTCCGGAGAGCCAGTAGCGCATCACCCGATAGGTTCCTGTTTCATTCACGAGCACATAGGTCTGGTCATGACTGACCGCTACCCCGTTGGCAAAGTTCAGGCCGTCGAGCAGGGTCTTTGCCTTGCCGGTAGCGGGATCGTACACGATCAATCGTCCGTGAGCGCCATGCTCCATTATGTCGTACAGACTTGCCTCCAGAGTGCCTCCGGCTGCCTTTGCGCTGAATTTGGTGGACGCATCGGAGAAGTAGATCTTTCCGTCGGCCGCGACATCAACATCGTCAGCGTACACGATGGGAACTCCGTCCGCGACTGTCGCCAGTTCGGTGATCTTGCCGTCCGGTGCAATAGAGAGGAGCCCGCGAAAAGCATCCACGACAATAAGGTTGTCGTCTTTGTCGAAATCCATTCCGAGGGGCCGGCCCTTGGTATTGACCCAGTTTTCAGGCTTGGTACCGTCAGCCTGCAGGCGCACGATATTGCCTTCGTGGGTCGCGGCGTAGATACGTCCCTGAGAGTCGAGCGCAATGTCCTCCGGTCCGTGATTGGGCCCGATCTTAAGGAGTTCAAGCCCTTTGAGACGGTCGTTGCGCGCAAACGCGCCTGTGTAACCCGGGTCGGGCGGAGATTTCCAGGCCACCGGTTCAGTGGGAACCGGCCAGGCGACGAAATACAGAACGAGCAACATGATGATAATGTAATCGTTCACCACGAAGCTTAAACCAAAGGGGGTGCTGGGAGTCCGGTTCGGTATGCGATTACTGATTGGACCAGGAACTGAAAGGGGTTTCTTTCCTGGAGAATGCAGGTCCTTTCGGCAGTCA
>Ga0190283_1000458_pt1 | contig 21228 bp, 12 predicted proteins | sample 48691801_MG_FD_161669 | JGI IMG/M metagenome (GOLD analysis project Ga0190283, IMG submission 161669) | Hydrothermal vent microbial mat bacterial communities from Southern Trench, Guaymas Basin, Mexico - 4869-18-0-1_MG | ecosystem: Environmental > Aquatic > Marine > Hydrothermal vents >...
CTGATCAATCCAGCGCACGACATAACCAAGAATTCCCTGGGCATTATTATCCAGTTCGGCCTGTATGTCTGCTGCTGATAATTCCGTTGTCTCAGGCAAAACCGGGATTGTCAGAATATCATCCAGGCTTGCAGGAGCTCTACTGGAAATTTTGCGTTGACGTTCAGCGACATCCACCTGATGATAATGCATTGCGTGCAACGTAGCTGCGGTCGGCGATGGCACCCACGCACAGCTTGCGCCCGATAATGGATGACCGATTTTGGATTCCATCATTTCAGCCATTTTATCAGGCGCTGCCCACATACCTTTTCCGATTTGCGCCTTGGCACTCAGCCCACATGCCAGACCTACATCCACGTTCCAGTCTTCGTAGGCCGTCATCCATGGAGTGATTTTCAGATCAGCCTTGCGCAACATGGGTCCCGCCTCCATGCTGGTATGAATTTCATCACCGGTGCGGTCAAGAAATCCAGTGTTGATAAAAATCAGCCGTTCCTTCGCAGCGTGGATGCAGGCTTTAAGATTGACAGTTGTTCTTCGTTCCTCATCCATTATCCCCATCTTGATGGTATACCGTGGCAACCCAAGCGCATCCTCAACAGCAGCAAACAGCCGATTCGTAAATGCAACTTCCTCCGGACCATGCATTTTGGGTTTGACGATATAAATACTTTGCGTTTTGCTATTTTGATGGCGATTGTTTTGTTTGAGATCGTGCATGGCAATCAACGACGTCATCATGCCATCCAGAATACCTTCTGGAATTTTTTCACCTGATTCTGTAAGCACGGCATCTGTCATCATATGGAGTCCGACATTTCGCACCAGCATCAGGCTGCGTCCGGGCAATATCAATTCGTTTCCACCGGCTTGAGTAAACCTCAAATCATCCTTCAGCCGCCGTTTAACTTCCTTTCCATTTTTATAAAAGCTGTCGCTCAGGTCTCCCTTCATCAGACCCAACCAGTTTCGATAAACCTGAACCTTGTCTTCAGCGTCAACCGCTGCCACCGAATCCTCACAATCCTGTATGGTGGTGATGGCCGCTTCCAGCACAATATCTTTAACACCAGCCGGGTGCGCCTTGCCTGCAGGGTGCTCTGGGCCAATCAGAATCTGTATGTGTAAACCATGATGCCTGAGTAAGACGGCGGTGAGTTCAGGGCTTCCCTGATATCCAGTAAACTCTGCCGGGTTGGCAAGTCCGGAAACAGACCCATCTGACAACTCGACCAGCAGATTCACAGACTGACCAGCATCCTCCAGCTTGTAGCGAACGACGTCCCCATGCTTGCCTGCCGCCAAAGCTATGGTCTGATCAAGAAACTCTGCCGCACGCTTAGCGACCTGTGCACCCCGCTTCGGGTTATACTTTCCCCCCCTCTCAAGACCCGCCGTCTCAGGAATCACGTCTGTACCGTAAAAAGCATCATAGAGGCTGCCCCATCTTGCATTGGCTGCATTCAATGCAAAGCGCGCATTATTGATCGGGACAACCAGTTGTGGCCCGGCAATAGTCGCTATTTCCGGGTCGACATCCGAGGTTCCAATCTGAAATGCATCGCCTTCTGGCAGGAGGTAACCGATATCGGTCAGGAATTGTTTATAAGCAGTAGCATCATGTGGTTGCCCTCGGTGCTGGCGATGCCAGTCATCAATTTGTGTTTGCAATGCATCACGCTTGCCAAGCAGAGTCTGGTTAAGTGGAGAAAATTCTCTAAGGATTTTGCTGAAGGACTTCCATAAATCATCGGCATCTACACCTGTGCCGGGTATAACCTCATCTGAAACCAGGGCATATAATACTTTGCTTACCTGTAAGCCAACTGTTTCTACATAATCATTCATTATTTAAGCACGTACCAGCCACTACAGTTTATAGGTCATATTGTAGACAATATATACAAATATTGCTCATGAAAATGAAATTTCAGTAGAATTATTCTTATTTTGTCTACAATTAACCCGAATAGCAGCAGTGTACCAGGCAATAAATAACATAAAAAAAGGGGCAATCAGCCCCTTTCATAAAGAATCAACTAAAATCAGGACATATACATGCCACCATTCACAGGCAGATTCGCACCCGTCATATAATTATTACGCTCATCAGTCAGAAAGCTTACGGTATAAGCAATCTCTTCAGGTTTAGCCATACGTCCAATTGGTACCTGCGCAACTATATCCGCCAGGATGTTCTCTGGTATGCCACTGGTCATCGCTGTTTCAACATAACCTGGAGAAACAGTATTAACAGTAATCCCTTTTGCTGCCAGCTCCTGGGCAACAGCCTTGGTAAAACCGTGCAGGCCCGCCTTGGCTGCTGAGTAGTTCGCCTGACCAAACTGGCCTTTCTGACCATTCACGGAAGAAATATTCACAATGCGACCAAAGCCTTTGGCCGTCATTTGGTTCACCACCTGGCTGGTTACATTAAATACGGAATCGAGATTGGTGCTGATAACGTCACTCCAGTGTTCTCTCGACATCTTGCGCAGGGTTTTGTCACGCGTTATGCCGGCACAGTTGACCAGAATATCAATGGAGTCATATTTCTTCATGATTTCAGCTACCATGCGTTTGCTGCAATCGTAGTCACTGACATCACCGGCGAATATATCAATATCATAGCCTTCCGCCTTGCGCTCCGCCTGCCAGGCTTCTGCCGCTTCACGCTCAGGCGGATAATAACCAGCAATTACATGACGCCCCTGACCTAAAAGGGCCTTGCAGATCTCAGTACCGATGCCACCCGTTCCACCCGTTACCAGTGCTGTTCTTGTCTCTTGCATCTTCAAGTACCGTAATGTTTTCAGGCAGCTTTTTTATTTGTGCTGACAGCCTTCTTTATGTTTGCCTCTGCCGTCTTCAAGTTGTCCTCAACCAGACCACCCAGCGATTCATGCGCTTCATTGAAAACACTGACAACACTCTGATAATTACCCAGCATTTTTTCACCATAGTTTCGTAGCAGTTCATTTTGCAGGGATGCCAGATCCTTAGGATTCTTCACAGCAGACAGCTTTTCCATGCCTGACTGTGCAAACTCCATGCTGTCTGTCAACATTTCAGTTTGTTGCTCAAAAAGCTTTTGTGCGGTTTTAATATTGGTCTCATTCAGCTTTTTCATCGCTGTATAAGCGTCTTCAGCCGCGTTACCAGTCAGATTTAACCATTCATGTTGCATAGCGTATACCTCAAATTGTTTGGGTTAATGCGTTGTGCTGCACCGCAGCATTGCTGCAGTGCACAATATAAGAGCTGTTAACATGACTGTCAAGTGTCAGTTAACAATTAATACTGATTAATAACAACTATATGAAGACAGGAATGCATTTACAGTCTGTCGGACTTGGGGATCGTAGCGTGGCGAGCGGTAAATCCAAGTCATTGAATATATGCAGTAATATATAAAATCACGGCCGCCTTGATGTAATATCCGGGTTTAATCAGGTCTTAGTCTTGTCAGGTTTTCCGTTCATGCTCGCCATTTTAAAAAATTCATCCTGCGTGTTTTTCCACATTTTCATATTCTTTTCACCCTGATCGGCCCAGAAGCTCATCGGGTTGATATCCATCGATTCCTTCATCTGTGATTGCAACAGCTCCTGTTGTTCATGAAAAAAATCCAGGTTTTGCTGCAAAAAACCTGAAAATCCCTCGCGTGTGCTGTCATTGTAATACCTTATGAACCGCTGCAGGTTTTCATTTGAAAACAATGGATTACTCTCGGACTCCTGCTCCATAATGATCTGTAAAAGGATGTTTCTGGTGATATCTTTACTGGACTGGCTGTCAACGACTTTAAAGGGGACGCCCTGCATAACCAGTTCACGAACCTGTGCAAGCGTAATGTAGCGGCTGTCCTCAGTATCATATAGCCGCCGGTTAGGGTATTTCTTGATAAGTCTAATATCGGTTTCAGTCACAGTGCATTCCAGTTTCAATGTACGATTCCAGTTTACCCCATGTGTTGCCCTCCATTCATGGCAATATTTGCGCCCGTGATAAAAGCCGCTTCATCTGACACCAGATAACCCACGATACTGGCGATTTCTTCGGGTTTACCCAGACGCCCTACTGGAATCTGGGCAATGATTTTGTTACGGACTTCCTCAGGTACTGCCATGACCATTTCTGTCGCAATGTAACCCGGCGATATGGTGTTAACAGTGACGCCTTTACGGGCCACCTCCTGCGCTAACGCCATGGTAAATCCATGCATTCCGGCCTTGGCAGCAGAGTAATTCGTTTGGCCAAACTGTCCTTTCTGCCCATTAATTGAGGAGATATTCACGACTCGACCGAAGCCGCGTTCCATCATAGCTTCGACAAACTGCCGGGTAACATTGAAGACGCTGTCGAGATCAGCATTGATAACCTGCCGCCATTTCTCAACGCCCATTTTCTTTAACATGGTATCTCTGGTGATCCCGGCATTATTGACAATAACGTCAACCGGCCCCAGATCGGTCTCAAGCTGTTTCGCCAGTTCTGCACAGTCATCAAACTCGCCGACATCACAGCCATAAATGGCGAATTCATAATTATCGGTTTTCGCTGATTGTTGCCATTGCTCCGCCTTTTCCCTGTTTCGATAAGTTGTTGCCACCCTGCAGCCGGTGTCAGCAAGACGTCGGCAGATCGCAGTACCTATGCCACCGGTACCACCTGTTACTAATGCCACTCTGCTCATCGACCTATACCCTCTCAATGGCCATGGCGACACCCTGGCCACCACCAATACAAAGTGTGGCCAGCCCTTTTTTTGCATCACGTCTCGGCATTTCATGCAACAGCGTCACCAGGATGCGTGCGCCCGACGCGCCTATGGGATGCCCAATTGATATAGCCCCACCGTTGACATTAACCTTATCCAGATCCCATCCCAGTTCCTTGTTCACGGATATGGCCTGCGCTGCAAAGGCTTCATTCGCTTCAATTAAATCGAGGTCTTCAACCTTCCAGCCCGCTTTCTCCAGACACTTTTGTGTCGCCGGAATGGGGCCAGTTCCCATGATGGCAGGATCGACCCCGACACTGGAGAATGACGCAATTTTCGCAATCGGTTTGAGTCCAAGTTCACTGGCTTTTGCGGCGGACATAACCAGTACCGCAGCCGCGCCATCGTTAATTCCGGAAGCATTTCCTGCCGTGACGCTACCATCCTTTTTAAACGCTGCCCGCAGATTTCCCAGCTTTTCCGCTGTCGTGCCATGCCGCGGAAACTCATCCTTATCAAAAATTACCGGGTCACCTTTACGTTGTGGAATTTCCACCGGCACGATTTCCTCATCGAATACGTTACTGCTTTGTGCAGCTTCCGTTTTCTGTTGTGAACTTGCTGCAAACTCATCCTGCTCGCTACGAGTAATGTCATATTTCTCGGCAATATTATCCGCAGTAATGCCCATATGGCAGTCGTTAAAAGCACACCAGAGACCATCCTTGACCATGGTATCTATCATTTCCCAGTCACCCATCATTTTTCCTTTCCTGGAGCCAGGTACTACATGCGGTGAAGCGCTCATATTTTCCTGACCACCCGCCACGACCACTTCCGCATCTCCACATTTGATCGCCTGACAGGCCAGATGAACAGCTTTCAGACCACTACCACAAACTTTATTAATGGTCATCGCCGGCGTTGTTTCGGGGAGACCTGCTTCAAGCGCAGCCTGCCTGGCAGGATTTTGGCCGGTACCCGCCTGCAGTACCTGACCTAAAATAACCTCGTCTACAAGATCTGGAGCTAGTTTGCTTTGCTGTAGCAGCCTGCGAATGACCGTTGCCCCAAGCGTGCTGGCAGGGATCGACGACAGGGCTCCCCCGAACGAACCAACTGCTGTACGAGCTGCAGCCACGATAACCACATCTTCACTCATGAATACCCCCTTTAGCTGTGCAACTGAAATGTTGACAACTGTCGTTATTATTTCAGGCGCTGTTTTAATTTAGGAATAGTTATTCTTCACAAACTATAGTTCATATTGATGGAATATCCATCCCTGCAAAACTGACTCAATGACAGAAGCTGTATGCTCCAGCTATACTCAATACCAGGGTTTACAGACCTAAAAAAACATTAATACCTGAAGCTACGGATTCAGGCAGTACTTAGCTCCGTCAAATCAACGTTATAAATAACTACTCGGGCTAAATAAAAATTACCGCAGAGGAGAAGCACAATGTCAGAGAAAATATATGAAATTCCTGCCGAGTTTGCCGCCCAGGCACACATAAATACCCAACAGTATGAAGCTATGTACAAGGAGTCGACCGATGACCCCGAGTGTTTCTGGGCGAAACAGGCGGAGACCTATGTTTCATGGTTCAAACCCTGGGATAAAGTGCTGGACTGGAGCTTTGGTGACGACTTACATATCAAATGGTTTGAGGGCGCCAAGCTGAACGTCTCCTACAACTGTCTCGATAAGCACCTGGATACCCGTGGGGATCAAACTGCAATAATCTGGGAAAGCGATGATCCAGAGGTAGACCGGCATATCAGCTACCGCGAATTGCATGAAGAGGTCTGTAAATTCGCTAATGTTCTAAAAAACCGCGGCGTTAAAAAAGGAGACCGTGTTTCAATTTATATGCCGATGGTTCCGGAAGCAGCAGTCGCCATGCTCGCCTGCACGCGAATTGGTGCCGTACATTCAATTGTTTTCGGCGGCTTCTCACCGGACGCTTTGCGCGATCGCATTCTTGACTCAGACTGTCAGCTTGTCATCACGGCCGACCAGTCATTGCGCGGCGGTAAAAAAGTCCCTCTTAAAAAAAATGCAGACCAGTCCATAAGCGCCTGCCCGAACGTTCATACCTGCATCGTAGTACAGCGTGGCGGTGAACCCGTCGAGTGGAATGATGATCGTGATGTCTGGTATCACGAGGCCATGGCAACAGCTTCCGCTGATTGTCCAGCCGAAGAAATGGATGCAGAAGACCCCCTGTTTATCCTCTACACCTCAGGCTCCACCGGAAAACCAAAAGGTGTCCTGCACACAACAGGCGGTTACCTGGTCCAGGCTGCCATGACGCACAAGCTGGCATTTGACTACAAGGACGGCGAAATATACTGGTGTACAGCGGATGTGGGCTGGGTCACCGGCCATACCTATATTGTCTACGGCCCCCTGTGTAATGGTGCGACTTCATTAATGTTCGAAGGCATCCCAACCTACCCGGATATCTCCCGTTTCTGGCAGGTGTGTGACAAACACAATGTTTCCATCTTTTATACAGCACCCACAGCTATCCGCTCGCTGATGGCCGCAGGCGATGAGCCGGTGAAGAAAACATCGCGGAAATCACTCAGAGTTCTGGGTACAGTAGGTGAACCCATTAATCCTGAAGCCTGGGAATGGTATTACCATGTCGTGGGCGATGGACGCTGTCCGATCGTGGACACCTGGTGGCAGACTGAAACCGGCGCCCACATGATCACGCCACTACCCGGCGCCACTCCGTTGAAACCCGGCTCAGCCTCCTGGCCATTTTTCGGCGTGTTGCCGGTCCTCCTCGATGATGAAGGCAATGAAATCGATGGTAACCCTGCTTCAGGAAATCTTGCCATAAAGCACCCCTGGCCTGGAATGATGCGTACCCTTTATGGGGATCACAAACGCTTTTTCGAGACCTATTTTGCAATGTTCAAAAACTACTACTTTACCGGCGACGGCGCCCGCCGCGACGAAGACGGCTATTACTGGATTACCGGTCGGGTTGATGACGTACTTAATGTTTCCGGTCATCGCCTCGGTACCGCGGAAATTGAATCGGCACTCGTCCTACATGAAAAGGTTGCAGAAGCGGCCGTCGTTGGCTATCCGCATGATATTACCGGCCAGGGTATTTATGCCTACGTCACACTCATGGCAGGTGAAACGGGTGATGATGATCTCAAGGCAGAGCTGGTGGCACAGGTCAGAAAAGAGATCGGCCCCATCGTAAAAGTCAATTTGATTCAATGGGCACCGGGATTACCCAAAACACGTTCAGGCAAAATCATGCGCCGCATACTACGCAAGGTCGCCGCCAATGAACTCGACAGCCTCGGAGACACCTCAACACTGGCCGACCCTTCAGTCGTCGATAACTTGATTGAAAACCGCCTGAACAAGAACTAATCCGAAGGGTGCATTTTAAATGCACCCTCAGCCTGCAATGCTTAGTAGTTACATAAATGTTGCAGTGCACAATTTATCTATGCTAACCTCTAACTGTGGTAACTAGCAGACAGAGAGGCAAGCGTGACTGAAAAGAATCCCTGGACAGAAAACTGGTTCGGCACCCAGCAACAACTCTGGAAAACCTGGGCTGAGATGATGCCTCAACAGGCAGTAAAGACCGAAAGCCCGACCGATTACTGGGCAAAAGGGTTTGAAACCTGGTGGCAATCATTCACGCCCAAAGCAAGCAACCCGGTTGAAGATTTTTACGAAAGAATGCTCAACATGGGGAAAGGCTTTTTCTCTCTGGCGGAAGGCATGGGCGTCAACAGTGAAGACGACCTATCTCTGGATGCCATCAACAAGTGGCTGGAAAGTTTGCAACAATCGCTGATGCAATTATCCAGCAGCAGCTTCGAGAGCAGTGACAAAAACGTTAAAAATTTCATGGCATTCTGGGATATGCCGCTGGACACCCTGAATAAAACCTTTTCTTCCATGTCACCTTTTCCGGGTGACTTCATGGAATCTGCGCATGCACATGAAGCTGCACGATCTGCCGACCAGTTTCGTGAGCAGATGACCCATTTCCTGTCGACGCCCGCCCTGGGATATACCCGGGAAAATCAGGAGCAGCTACAACGATTATCGCAGCTCATGCTGCAACATCAATCAGTTATGCAGGCTTACAAACTGGCCTTTGCCAAGATGGGCGTTCAATCTATCCAGGCTTTCCAGGAGAGACTGAAAGAAATCTCCAGCAACGAAGATGAAAGCAAAATTGATTCATTGCGCCGTTTTTATGACATCTGGGTCGATGAATGCGAGACCGTTTATGCCGGGTTTGCCATGAGTGAAGAATACCAGACACTCTACGGTCGTCTGGTCAACAGCCAGATGGAAATCAAGCAACACATTGGCATGATGACCGATCAGGCGCTGGAGGCTATGAATATCCCGTCACGCATGGAAATCAACACATTGCAAAAACGCATGCAGGAGCAACGCAGAGAGATGCATGTCCTGCGAGCGGAAATTGCCGCTTTAAAAAACAGCAACAAAGCTGCTACAAAAAACAAAACACCGACAAAAAAAAGCACAACTAAAAAGTCAAAACCAACGACCCGTAAAAAAACCAGCCGTAAAGGGGGCAGCAAATCATGAATCCTTTCAACCTGGACCCACAAGCATTGACCGAAGAACTGGTGGATTTCAACACAAAGTTAACGCATGGCCTGCAGAACCTGATGGATGTGGGTGAAATACCCGCTGGTGTTACACCCAAGGAAGCTGTCTATCAGGAAGACAAACTCACCCTGTACCGCTATCAGTCACCCGCTAGTATTGTGCAGAACAAAACGCCTCTTCTGATCGTCTATGCCCTGGTCAACCGGCCCTATATGACAGACCTGCAGGATGACCGTTCTACTGTGAAAGGCCTGCTGGATGCCGGTCAGGATGTTTACCTGATTGACTGGGGTTACCCAGACCGCAGCGACCGCTATCTCACCATGGACGACTATATTAACGGCTATATTGATCGTTGTATCGATGTCATTCGTCAGCGGCATAAGATTGATGCCGTGAACATTCTTGGTATTTGTCAGGGTGGCACATTCAGTCTTTGTTACAGTGCACTGCACCCGGAAAAAGTAAAAAATCTGATCACCATGGTCACACCGGTCGACTTCCAGACGCCTGATAATATGCTGAGTCACTGGGTCCAGCAGGTGGATATTGATCTGCTGGTAGACACACAGGGAAACATACCCGGCGAAATGCTGAACTGGACATTCCTCAACATGAAGCCCTACCAGCTCATTGGCCAAAAATATCTCGCCATGGTTGATATTCTGGACAACGAAAAGCAGGTAAAAAACTTTATGCGGATGGAAAAATGGATTTTCGACAGTCCGGACCAGGCTGGTGAAACCTTCCGCAAATTTATCAAGGAATTTTACCAGCAGAATCGTCTGATCAAGGATGAATTAAGCATCGGTGGCGAGGATGTTCGACTGAAAAATGTCGCCATGCCAGTACTGAATATTTTTGCCGAACAGGATCACCTGGTACCACCTGACGCCTCCAGGGCGCTGAAAGGCAGAACAGGAACGAAAGACTATACCGAACTGTCTTTTCCCGGTGGCCATATCGGTATTTATGTCAGCGGCAGAGCACAAAAAACAGTACCACCGGCTATCGGTGAATGGCTTGATAAAAGAAGCTGACAAGCAAGTTTAATTTTCCGCTGACATTTTTTCTGTAATGCTGCAAAATTAGAGAATGTCACCGGAACATCGCCACCAGGCAGAACTTGCACAGGCCATCGCAGAAACAGTTTTGCAGGGTTTTGACAAGCACTTTAAAAAGTTTCAACAGGTCACCACAGGCGCGCAGGCGCGTTTTGAGCTGGCTAACTGGGAAGGGCAACGCGCCGCCACACTGAAGCGTATTTTATTTTATGACAAGCGTGTTGATGAGGCCATCGAAAACCTCAGAAAAAGCTTTGACGTTAATCATCTGGATGAATCGCTCTGGCAGAAAGTCAAACGCAAATACGTACTACTCCTGCTCGACCATAAACAACCGGAGCTGGCCGAGACATTTTATAATTCTGTTTTTTGCCGCCTGTTTCACCGACGTTATTTTAATAACGACCACATTTTTGTTCGCAGCGCCGTCTCAACTGAATATATAGAGTCAGAACGCGCGGCCTATCATGTGTTTTATCCGGCTGAACTCGGGTTGCGAACAACCATCAGCAAAGTACTGCAACGATGCCGCTACAGCACACCGTTTGAAAATGTTAAACGCGATGTTCGAAACATCACCAAAGCGCTCTGTGATTACATCCGGCATCGGCACCGACGCGCGCATCTTAATTTCCAGATTCATGTCATCAACGCTGTTTTCTATCGCAACAAGGGTGCCTACATCGTCGGCAAAGCGATTAACGAATACGACATATTTCCGTTTGCCGTACCAATATTAAACAACGAAAAAGGCGGCTTGTACGTAGACACGCTTTTGCTGGGTGAAGACGCACTATCGCGCGTGTTTGAATTTTCCTATGCGTATTTTATGGTGGATCACCCTGTCCCTTCCGCGATCGTAAATTTCCTTCGCGAACTGATGCCTACTCGTAGTAAAGAGGATTTGTACGCCGCCATCGGTTTTCAAAAACAGGGGAAAACCGATTTTTATCGCGATTTTTTGCACCACCTTAAATATTCTGAGGACAAGTTGATCAACGCACCCGGTGTCAAAGGCATGGTCATGGCTGTATTCACACTGCCCTCTTATCCTTATGTTTTTAAAATTATCCGTGACAATTTCGCACCACCAAAAGACAGCAACCGAAAAGAAGTCGAAGCTAAATACCAACTGGTTAAACAACACGATCGTGTCGGTCGCATGGCCGACATGCTCGAATATTCCTATGTCGCCCTGCCCATCAAACGTTTTTCAAAAGAATTGCAGAAAGAACTGATAACCGAATGCGCAGAAAGCATCGAAGTCGACAATGACCAGATCGTCATTAAGCACGTGTACATCGAACGACGCATGATTCCGCTGGACATGGATCTTGCCGACGCAGACGACGATCGACTGGAGCGTTTAATAAAGGGCTATGGTGAAGCGATAAAAGAACTCGCAGCTGCCAATATTTTCCCGGGTGATTTACTGTTTAAAAACTTTGGTGTAACACCGCTGGGTCGAGTCGTGTTCTATGACTATGATGAAGTCACCTACCTTACTGATTGTGTCTTCCGAAAAATCCCTCCACCCCGCTACCCGGAAGACGAACTCGCCGCCGAACCCTGGTACAGCGTCGGCCCCCACGATATTTTCCCCGAAGAATTTGCCACTTTTCTTTTAGGCGATCCGCGAATTCGTAAAGCCTTTATGAAATACCACGCCGATTTACTCGAACCGGAATTCTGGCAACAAAAGCAGGAGAATATAAAGGCAGGTGTTTTTGAAGATGTTTTTCCTTACCCACAGTCAATTCGTTTTCCAAGATCTAACTAAAATTCAACCTCAGCTGAATACCGCCTTCGTTCGACTAATCCGATAATTTATAAATATCCCAAAAAGACAAGGCAGAAATATTGAGATATACAATCAACTTTGTCCGCTTCCAAATATTTGCGAAACGATGCGATAAGTTCGAATCGGCCTCACATTTAATCTCGCAAACTTAGGTCGGGAGGACACTGAAAAAATCAGGGTAATGACTCCAATAACTACGTCTCTGTCTCCCGACCTCCTACTCAGGATTCAAGATATCTTTGTAGGTAATTACAACGACCGCATGGACGGATCAATTAAGCGACGCTAGATTTTCAATCACGGTGTTACTAGTGGGTTGCACATGCTCTCTCCAGAGCCTATTATCTGATCCCAATAGATGACGGTTGTGATTCACTTTCGTGATATAAGTCACGCCTGCCTTAGCAACCGTATTTCCTTTCCTTTGCTCTCTCCACATCGTGTTATCAGTTGACGTAACTTGTCGGCTACTGACTGTCAGTGTGGTGCGTGCATCTGCTGTTGTTTGCACCTGCTCTTTCCACATCTCATGTTCCCCGGCAATTGTTGCAGATGACGCGTTAAGGAATGTAAGGCCCAGTAGCGATACGGATATAATGCGTTTGAATGATTGTCTAGTCATGATAATTCTCCTCAATAAAAAAATAGTTCGTGCTCAACATGGTATGCCCCTTGCCAGACTCAGCGGATGCTCCTTGCATCAGGACTCACTTGCTTTACGGTATGTCTAGCTTGTATACCTTTTTCCTTTATGAACCATCATATTGATGCGGTAGGAAGTATGTAATTCGGAGGTGTACCTAAACGAGTTTCGGAAATCACGTATGAAATTTTGAGCAACTACAGTGAAATAGTGGCCATTATTAACCCGGCAACCCATTATGTCGGGTTAATCGTTAGAGAAGATAAATTAGCGATGTACGAAGGAGACGCTCTTTATGGGATTTTTACCTATACTCTAAGAAACAACTAAGCCAGCAATGTTGGAGCAAATTCCATGAATGAGTCTTTCACAGATGCTGACATTGAAGAGGGCTGCTCACTTTGTTGGTCAACAGAACCATAATCCCGGGTTACGGTATTAAAGAGTCGGCTCGGGAAGGTCGAAGATGGCGTTGGTATCGTGGCCAGCGCCATATGGATCAGCGTCCAGTGTTGATCAAAACGCCACGGAAACAACCGACAGATCAGTTACTAGGCGCCCGTCTGGAAAAAGAGTACAAAACTCTTCAGGACATTCAGATACCTGGTGTCATAAAAGTCTACGACTACATCAAATCGACCGATGGCATTGCACTGATCCTGGAAGACACGGGCGGTTCGTTTCTTGATCAGCTTATCAGCACGCGCCGTCTTTCCCTGACAGAGTTTCTACAGATCGCTATTCGATTGTCCACCTGCATCGCAGGATTGCACAGTCAGAAAATTCTTCATGCCAATATCCATCCAGGCGCAATTTTATCAGGGCCGGAGGCACAAAACGTATGGATTACGGGGTTTGACCGCGCAGTGAGACTGGATACAGGTGCCCAGGACAGCACATCTTATTCCCTCTCCAAGGGGCATCTTGCCTACATCGCACCAGAACAGACGAGCCGCATGGACGCCATAGTTGACTATCGTAGCGACCTCTACTCCATGGGAGTTCTCTTCTACCAGTTGCTGACTGGTCGGCTCCCGTTCCGTACCGAGGAACCGCTGGAACTTGTGCACTGTCATCTGGCCCGTACCCCGACACCCCCGTCTGATATCGATAGCGAAATTCCTGGCCCCCTGTCTGATCTGGTCATGCAGTTGCTGAAGAAGAAGCCCGATGATCGCTATCAGAACGCCCTGAATCTGCTTGAGGACCTCAATGCCTGCCATGAGCAGTACCGCAGCACTGGGGTAGTTCGCCATCTGACCACTCATAGGCAAGGCCGTCCTGAGCATTTCGAGATACCGCAACGATTATACGGTCGTTCAAATGAGACGCGACAATTGCTCGATGCTTTCGAGCGTGTTCGCAAGGGTGGGACCGAGTTGGTATTCGTCGCGGGATACTCCGGTGTGGGCAAGACCTCCCTGATCCAACATATCCGTGAACCGGTCGTAAAACACAATGGCTATTTCGCCAGCGGAAAATACGATCAACTGGAACGCTCGACTCCCTATAGCGCGATCATCGTAGCCTTTCGTGGACTAGTCCGGCAAATTCTCACAGAGTCTGACGAACAGATTACAGATTGGAGACAGCGCTTGCTCGAGGTTCTGGGGCCGAACGGCAAGGTGATTACCGAGGTGATCCCAGAGCTGGCGCTGATCATCGGTGAACAGCCGCAGCTTCCCGAGCTAAAACCCATAGAAGCACAGAACCGCTTCAATCTTTATTTTCAGAGATTCGTCAACGTGTTTGCGCATCCGTCACATCCGCTCGTGCTGTTTCTAGATGATCTACAATGGGCAAGTGTTGCAAGCACCCAGCTACTTCAGGCCTGGGTGACAGGATTCGGTATCGATGGACTTTTGATGATTGGCGCTTACCGCGATAATGAAGTCGATTCCCATCATCCGCTACGAACCGCGATAAAATCGATACGGGAGGCCGGAGGCAGCCTACTGGAGATCACATTACTTCCTCTAGCCTTATCCAGTGTGACACAACTCATACGGGATGCCTTAGGCCGTTCCGAAGGAACCTCCAGGCCGCTCGGTGAGTGTGTTCAGGCAAAGACCGACGGTAATCCGTTCTTCACCAAGGTGTTTCTTGAGAATCTTCACGAAGAGGGCCTCTTATACTTCGACCCTGCCGCTGGATGGTCCTGGAAAATGGAGGATATCGAGGCCATACAGGCAACCGATAACGTGGTGGATCTGATGGCGCGAAAAATCGAGAGGCTTCCGCCTCAGACCCGGGAAACCACTAAGCTTGCCGCTATTATAGGCAATCGCTTTGACCTGGGAACACTCGCGACCGCCTCTAGTGAGAACATTGAAATCACCATCGGTAAACTCGAACCAGCCGTGGCCGAAGGCTTGATCCTTCGGTTCGGCAACGACTATCTGTTCTACCACGATCGTATTCAAGAGGCTGCCCATGGCCTGATCCCAGTAACTGTGCGCCCGCAGTTGCATTACCAAATCGGTTCCTTGTTGCTCGCCCGTTACGCTGAGAATGAGCTGGAAGATCATATTTTCGAGATCGCCAATCACATCAATGCCGGCAGCGAGCTGATTATGGATACGGACGAGAGAACTCGCCTCGCTCTGCTGAATTTACAGGCAGGCAGCAAGGCGAAAACCTCGACCGCTTATGAAACCGCACTGGACTATTTCGAACATGGTGCTGATCTGCTGCCCGTGAACCCCTGGGTACAGGAATACGATCTCTCCTTCGCACTCCACCGTGAGCGAGCCGAATGCGCCTATCTTTGTGGTCATTTCGACGAGGCTGAGAGCGGCTTCGATCTGTTGATGAAGCATGCAAAAACAAGGCTGGAAAAAGCAGCGATTTACAACATGCGCATTGTTCAGTATGAGAATCTCTCACGCTTCGCGGAGGCGTCTGCCTTTGGCTGTGAAGGACTCGCGCTTTTTGATATCAAGTTTCCTGAAACGAAGGCGGAAAGAATTTCGACAGTAGATGATGAAATCAATTCCATCCAGAAGCATCTGGAAGGCAAGAATATTGAGGAGCTCATTCACCTGCCTGTCATGGCCGACGCCGATGTCAAAGTATGCATGAAGCTGCTCATGACCATGTGGTCATCAAGCTACATCTCTGACGATATCCCGCTCACCATGCTGATCGCGGCCACCATGGTTCGCTTGTCATTGCAGCATGGTAATACAGAAGAATCCGCCTATGGCTACGTCACCTACGCCATCAATATTGCCTCCAGGACGGGTGATTACCAGAGCGCCTATGAATTCGGTTTGCTGGCGCTGAATATTAATCGTGAGTTCGACGACCGAACAGCACGCGCCAAAGTGAACCATATGTTCAGTTGCTATATCTGCTTCTGGCGTAAACATATCAATGAATGCTTTGCCTACTCACGCGTGGCCTATGAATCCGGTCTCGAGTCCGGCGATTTTACCTATGGCGGCTATGGCGCCTTCCATGAGAGCTGGCACGCACTGTTCGGCGGCATGAACCTGGACCACTTTAACGAGGAATACAGCGCAAAGCTGCAATTCCTGACCGGATACAAATACCAGAGCATCAGCGACGCGCATCAGTTGATACTGCAGTGGGGGTTGAGCCTGCAGGGACGCACAGACGAGGAGCTTTCATTAGACGGCAGAAGTTTCAGTGAACAGGCCTACCTGGATGCGTACCAGGATGTGCCTTTTTTCGCCGCCTTCTACTACGTGGCCAAATTGAATATCTGTTATTTGTTCATGGATTATTCCCAGGCCATACAGCTGGCTGAAAAGGCCGAGAGCACGATTCACGGCGTACGCGGCATGATCTGGGATTCCATTCTGTGTTTTAACCATGCGCTGACACTGGCAGCAGTTTATGACTCCCTGAAAAAGGAACAAAAACCAGTAGCCTGGCAGAAGCTCGAAATTTTGCGGCAGCAAATGCAACGCTGGGCGGAAAACGGGCCGGAAAACTATGCGCATCAGCACGCGCTGATCTGTGCGGAAATGGCAAGGCTCCAAAACCAGCCTGACGCGGCCATTACGAATTACGAAAAAGCGATACAGTCGGCGAGAGAAAACGGCTTTATTCAGAACGAAGCGCTGGCCAATGAGTTATTCGGCAGATACTGGTTACAACGCGATCACGACCGACTGGCCGCCATGTATCTTCAGGATGCAGAACAGCGATACCAGCAATGGGGTTCGCCAGTAAAATCCAGGCAAATCACCACTCAATATGCAGAAGTATTACAACAGGCGGGTGGAAGCGGAACCGACTTATCAGAGACGCTATCAACATCAGAATCACTGAACCTGTCGACAGTCCTCAAGGCCACCCAGGCCATCTCCGGCGAGATGATCAAAAGTCGCCTGGTAGAAAGGCTGATGCAGATACTACTGGAAAATGCGGGTGCGCAACGCGGACTGCTTTTGTGTCCTGAAGGCTCGACATGGAAAGTGGATGCAGAAGGGGTAGTGGTATCCGATTCTATTTCCGTTCGCCAGTCCGATGAGAGCGATCTAGAAACGGCCTGGTCGAGCGCTGTCGTGAATTACGTTAGCCACACACGGGAAAACCTGATCGTGTCTAATGCACAGAATGACAGTCGTCTGCTCAATGACGCCTATGTCCAGGAAAGCTGTGCTGAGTCCATTCTCTGTGTGCCCATTGTGCATCAGCAGGAACTCGCCGGTATACTGTATCTGGAGAACAATCTGATCTCAAACGCCTTCACCCCTGATCTTGTACTGCTTGTGCAAACGCTCGCGACACAGGCCGCCATTGCACTTGAAAACGCTCGCTTGTATAGCGATGTTATGGTCGAAATTGGAGAACGTCGACAGGCCGAACAGGCGCTTAACACAAGCGAAGAAAAATATCGGCTGCTGGTCGAGAATCAAACAGACCTTGTGGTGAAGCTCGACCCAACGGGACGCTTCCTTTTCGCAAGTCCATCGCTTTGCGAAATGTTTGAGATGACAGAGCATGAGCTGCTGGAGTCATCGTTTCATGATTTGATTCACCCACATGACTGCGAAATCGTAATACAGGAGTGGAAACACTTGTCCACTGAACCCTACACCACGCAGATTGAGCATCGTATCCGGACTAACGCGGATGAGCGCTGGCTGGCGTGGTCATTGAAAGCGGTAAACGGGACCGGCTCCGAAATTATCGGCTCAGGCAGAGACGTCACTAACCGTCGCCGCGCAGAAGAGCAAGCCCGTCAAAACCTCCAGGATCTCGCCCACATGTCGCGCCTGCAATCCATGGGTGAAATGGCTTCGACCCTGGCGCATGAACTCAACCAGCCGCTCACGGCCATACTCAGCTTTGCTCAGGCAAGCCAAAGGGTTTTAAACCAGGATGACATTGAACGAAAGGAACTTGCGAACGCGCTGGAGCGGATATCGTCCAATGCGGAACGAGCCGGTGGAATTATTTCCCGTACGCGCGACTTTGTCCGCAAAAAAGAAACCCAATTGCTACCAGCGGACGTAAATGAACTGGTGGGTGACGCGATCAAGCTGGTCGATGCCGATCTCAGGCAAGCGGGCGTGGAGCTTGTACTTGACCTGCAAAATCCACTCGCCCTGGTTCGCGTTGATCCAGTGCAGATTCAACAGGTCATCCTGAATCTGCTTCGTAACAGCGCGGAAGCCATTCAAGACAGCGACGCCCGTGAAAGGAAAATAACAGTCAGCAGTTGTGAGGGCCACGGATCCATAATCGAAGTCACCGTGGCCGATACGGGGCCGGGAATCGATCCCTCGATCGAGGACAAAGTGTTCAGTGCGTTTGTTACCACGAAATCAGAAGGGATGGGAATCGGTCTGTCTATCTGCCGCTCGATCATTCGAAGCCACGGCGGCGAACTGAGTACACGCCCACGACCCGAAGGTGGCACTATTTTCCGATTTGTACTGCCGTTGGACAAAACGATAACAACTTCTTAGGGAGATAGGTAGTGAGGGGGTGAGATGAAAAGCTTAGCTACACAATTAATATTTACTTTATGAGCTTGAGTAAATCCCAATGCGCTTTGACAAGTCCCGGAATCGATCGTCGTCGTGAAATGGTTTCAATTCTCTCGAAACATGCAACCACGCCAGCGAGCGTGCTCGCAGCTGATAGGCACGTTCCAGCCATTCAAACATTTTATCGGGTTCGTTTAGACCTGCGTACACTGTGGCTACGTGAAATGGGGATACATAGACGTCCTTTGACAGAGCCTCCAGCTCAGCAATGATTCGTCGTGCCTCATCGGGCTTGCCAGCGAGAGCGAAAGTATAACCCAACGCCGCTATGGGCAAGCTGTGTCCGCCTTCAACCTTGACGGCTTGCTCAAACTCGTTAATCGCTTTTTCGTACATCTTGTGTTGATTGTATATGTGACCCTTCGCCCAGTGCCCACCCCAAAACTTCGGGTTGAATTCAATCAACGCATCGATCTCAGCGTCTGCCTCGATGTACTTGCCTGCCTGGTACATCTGCCATCCAAGATTTAGATTGGCGGCAAGTGATAACGGGTTCAGTTGCTTGGCGTCGCGGGCACGGCTCACTGCATCTTCGTGCTGACCCATCGCCTCCAGAATCTGGCTGTGCCATACATAGGCTTGAAATAAACTGGGATTCAGTTCGACGGCCCGGTTAAGTTTTGTTTCGGCACCTTCAGGATCCCACCCGAACTTGAAATCAATGATACCCAGGAAAGCGTGCGGTTCGGCCAGGTCAGGATTCAGGCTCAGGGCTTTCATAGCCAGAGAGTGTGATTGCGGAATAGCAATAACAGGTGACACTAGCTCCAGACCATGACCAGCCAGCAGGCAATGACAAGAAGCGAGTCCTGCATATGCTTCGGCGTAATCCGGCTCAATCTTTATAGCCTCCTGAAAGAATTTAATGCCTCGACGATAACCTTCTGCAGAAAACTGGTTGTAAAAATATCTGCCTTTCATGTAAGCCTCGTAAGCCGCCGGATTCAATCCAGTGGCGCGCGATTGTGATGAAGGCAACAACTCGTCGGAAATTTGCGCGCTGATCGCAGTCGCCACTTCACTCTGCACTGACGCCAGGTCGGAAACTGGCCGGTCGAACGTCTTCGACCAAAGCTGCTTATCTGCATCGGCGGCAATCAGTTGTGCGGTGATCCGTACACGCTCTTCGTCGCGAAGGATATTTCCTTCGACGATGTACGCAACACCAAGCGCACGGCCAATCTCTGATATCGGGGTCTCGGTGTTCTTATACCTCATGACCGAAGTAAATGACGTGACTTGTAATGCTCTTATCTCGGCCAAAGATGAAATCAAAGCGTCTGTCATTGCTTCGCTGAAATATTCTTCGGGTAATCGTGACCAATCTCGAAGGGGTAGTACGGCAAGGCTGGTTGGCGGTGACAATTGTTGGGTTTTAGCAGCCAGATCCGATTTTCGCAGAGGCGCCCAATAAGCGGAGTAAATTAACACGATGACGAGTGTGGTAACCACGAGTCCTATCCACAGCTGCCAGATATACGAAGGTCTGCGCTCTACTTTGGGAACATCGGCCAGGTGAAAAACGGGCACGTAATGGCCCTTAGGGATTTCGATCTGTACTGAATCACCCTGACCTTCAACGACGTAATACTCTCTTAACTTGGCGCGCAACCGGCTCGCTTCAACCCTTACTATCGAATCGACTCTCGGGTCGAAGGATTCATCTTTCCCAAAGACGTCGATACCCAGCGTGAACTCCTTGAGCTTGTCCGCCTTGCCTTCTAGTTCCGCGTTGATGATGTAGTCGAGAAACGCGCTCTGGCGCCTGGAGAGCGAAAATACCTTGCTGGCCAGTATCCGGTCACGTTGTACTCGAACCTGTGCAGGAGTTGGCTTAGATGCTGAATGAGATGTTGGCATTAGCGTTATGTTTTTGATCTGCTTGCTTAACTTCAGTATATAACTGATGCGAGTTTTCAGCGTTATTTTCAAGCATTTATTAAGGTTACTAACGGTTAGAAACTGATATTCGCCTGCACAGCTAGCTAGACTCCAGATTCATTTTTGATGGAGAGAACGTAATGACTAGAACCGCATACATACGCCAAAACATTTTAGCAATAGGAGGAGATAGTTATGAACTCAATAGTTAGAAATCACACGTCTGCGATTTTCGCAGTACTACTAGGCGCAGTTGCAGTCTTACTGGTCGGTCAGGCAGTCGCTGATGATTCCAGGAAATATGAAGCAACATTCACCGCAAATGGAGAATTGATAAGGCCAGCAGGTTGGCGGGAGTGGATTTTTGTCGGCAGTCCGCTTACACCCAACTCTCTGAACGGCGGTGCAGCAGCGTTTCCCGAATTTCACTCGGTCTACATCGACCCGA
>Ga0190283_1000459_pt1 | contig 21220 bp, 10 predicted proteins | sample 48691801_MG_FD_161669 | JGI IMG/M metagenome (GOLD analysis project Ga0190283, IMG submission 161669) | Hydrothermal vent microbial mat bacterial communities from Southern Trench, Guaymas Basin, Mexico - 4869-18-0-1_MG | ecosystem: Environmental > Aquatic > Marine > Hydrothermal vents >...
GTATTTTATTTAGCCACAAATCCCTTAGTAGTGTTTGTAGTGTTTGTAGTGTTTGTAGTAGGCTTGTAATCGCCTTAACGAGATTAAGTCGCTAAAGCGACTACTACAAACTTATAAATTTCAGTCGCTAAAGCGACTACTACAAACATTAGACTACAAACTTATAAATTTCAGTCGCTAAAGCGACTACTACAAACGATTCAGACAATTCATTATCCATTATTTTAAAAATTGAGCGTCTCCGTACACGACAAACGGTGCCCAATAATACGGCCGTTTGTACTTTTGGCCTTCAGAGCCACGCAACATCCGCAATTTAATCGCACGGAGGGCCGCTGCGGGTTTTTGTATGTCATTGAATTGTTTAAAGAAACCGACACTGAGCGTTTTGGCCGAGTAAGATTCTACTGACCATAATGTCACCGCAATCGCCGGTGTGCCGGCGTACATAAATGCACGCGTTAATCCCATCACGCCTTCGCCGCGCACTTTTTTACCACCGCCGGTGTTGCAAGCGGAGAGGCTAACCAGTTTGGCGTTGAGTTGTAAGCCAAATACATCGGCCATGGTTAAATAGCCTTTGGTGTCTGGATGCGAGAGTACCAAAGCGGCTTGCGTCACGCGATCAACTTCACCGGGGAGGATGCCGTGCGTGGCAAAGAGAATAGTTTGATAGTCGTCCAAGCGTTTTTGATCGTTCAATTGAAAAACCGTCTGGCGCGAGGCGGCCTCGCCCAATTGTAGCGGTTCACTGTCTGTGGATGCGTTCAGTAGCGCGGCGATTTCTTTGGCTTCGTCCTCGGTTTCGGGCAACTCGGCAAACTCACCGCCTCGGATGGCGCGATAGGATTCGCTTCGCAACGCCAAGACTTCCGAGGTTTTGGAAACATCGGAAGTCTGTTCGGCCTCATAAACCGGATTGGCAAAGGCCAAAAACGGATAACGGGCCGTGTCTTGCCGACGTTGCTGTGCTTCGCGCAAGATTTTGAGCAACGAGGCTGATGATAAGTAAGCAATAGGCACATCTTCTATTAAATAGTGTATGTCCTTGGAATCGCTAGGCTTGTGAGTGACTAGCGTTTCAAAGGGCAACGCATATAACGGCCCCGTCGGTATCACATAAACGGTGTATGGTACCGCCAACAGAGGACGTACTTGCTCTGGAATGAGTTGGGTGTACAACTCATAACTGGCTTTGGCAAACGGATCGGCTTGGCGTTTACGATTGCTTCGGCGGCGAACTCTTGCGCCGCGCGTCTTATCGTCCGTTCCGATGAGTGCCCGTAGTTGCGCCACTTGTTTGGAAAGGGCCGATTCGCCCAGCGACAAGTCAAACATCTCAAAGGTTTGTTGGGCTATCGCCCATAATGTCGTGCTGTCTTTCATCACCGCATAAACCAGCATTAATTCACCATCTCGTAACACCTCTTTCTGGAGCGTGTCTAACTGCGCGGGTTGCGGGTATTTGAGCGCGTAGTAGTCGGGATATTCGGTGCGAATTTGTTCTTGCAGGGCATCCAATTCATTTTGCAGTTGTTGCCGACGTTGCTCCAAGGTTTTGATGAGGGCCTTATCTTGGACAACTTCGCCAGCAATAGCGGCAACGGGTTTAGCCTGTTCATCAGCTAATTGTTGATGAGTTTGAGCCAATTGTTTTTCTAAAGACAGCTCCCCTTCCAAAATCTCTTTGGGTAGGCCGACAAACAGCCGCGCACCACTTTGGCCCATTTCTTCCAAAAACACCCGCCCTTGTTTGCGTTCAAAGATTTCTAGGGCTTTGCGATCATAGCCTTTTTCCGGTTGGGTTAGGTGCAAGGATTGCAATAGGGCAATCAGTTCATCATAGACATACAGTTTGTCTTGCATGAAAGAGGTTTTGTGTTCTTTGGTGAGTGATGATCGTACTTTTTCAATATTATCAATGGCTTGCTCATAGTGTGTGATGGCGGCCTCGAATTGATTGAGTTTGGCTTCGACGAAGGCTAAACCGCGTTGTGCTTTCCACGTTTCTCCTGAGCCTATGGCTATCTTAATCGCCAGACTCTCTTGAAAAGCCTTTTTGGCTTTCTGATATTCGCCAAGGGTTTTGTACAGCACGCCGATGTTAGTCAAATCATGACCGATACCGCGTTTGTTGCCGATTTCTTTATCTATTGCCAAAGCTTGCTGATAAGCGTCCAAGGCTTTTGAGTATTGGCCCAAGTTTTTGTACACCACGCCGATGTTAGTCAAATTATTGCCTTGCCCGCGTTTTTCACCGAGTTCTTGATGTATTGCCAAAGCCTGCCGATAAGCGTCCAAGGCTTTTGGGTATTGGCCCAAACTATAGTACACCGCGCCGATGTTTATTAAATCATGAGCGATACCGCGTTTGTCACCGAGTTCTATATGTATTGCCAAAGCCTGCTGATAAGACTCCAAGGCTTTTGGAGCTTGGCCTAAATTCCGGTACACCACGCCGATGTTAGTCAAACTGTTCCCAATACCGTGTTTGTCACCGATTTCTTTTTTGATTGCCAAAGACTGCTTTAAAGAGTCTAGGGCTTTTGGGTATTGGCCCAAGTTATCGTACACTAGGCCAATGTTACTCAAATCCGCACCTTCCCCGCGTTTGTCACCGATTTCTTGATGTATTGCCAAAGCATGCTGATAAGAATCCAAGGCTTGATTATATTGGCCCAAGTGATCGTACACCACGCCGGTGTTAGTCAAATTGTTCCCAATACCGCGTTTGTCACCGAGTTCTTTTTTGATTGCCAAAGCCTGTTTTAAATAGTCCAGGGCTTTTGGGTATTGGCCCAAGTTATCGTACACCACGCCGATATTAGCCAAACTGTTCCCAATACCGCGTTTGTAACCGAGTTCTTGATATATTGCCAAAGCATGCTGATAAGCGTCCAAGGCTTTTGAGTATTGGCCCAAGTTGTTGTACACCACGCCGATGCCAGTCAAATCATGACCGATACCGCGTTTGTCACCGATTTCTTTAGCGATTGCCAAAGCATGCTGATAAGAGTCCAAGGCTTTTGGGTATTGTCCAAGTCGATTGTATACATGGCCGATGTCAGTGAAATCCTGACTGATAGCGCGTTTGTCACCGAGTTCTTTATCGATTGCCAAGGCTTGCTGATAAGCGTCCAAGGCTTTTGGGTATTGGCCTAAATTCAGGTATACTGCCCCGATGTTACCTAGAAATTGGCTGATGTAACTTTTATCACCAAGTTCTTGTGCTTTTTCCAAACCCAATTGCCATTTTTCTAAGGCGGTGGGGTAGTCGGCCGCGTAATAGGCTTCTTTACCTTCTTTTTGTAAACGATTTAGGGCCGAACTGTTGTCGTCTTCGTCGTCAGATAAGGCTTGGCGCATCTTTCCCACTAACCCTGCTAAAGCGCGGTATTGTTCAGCCCTTTTCCCCGTGCCTTTACCGAGAATTGTCAAGCTTTGTTGAAGTGCCTTGGCGGTGTTGGGGTTGTCTATGAACAGTTGCCCAATTTTTTCATAGTCTTGGGCTTGTAGGGCGGTGAAAAAATCATTCGCAAACGGCTCAAGCGACATTTCTTCCGCCCGCAGCCCCGTTACCGAAAAGATAATTAGCATTAATGCTAATGTGAGGGTTTTGAGTGTGTTCATGTTGTTCTCCGGTTAAACTTGTCATTGGTTAAAAATGAATTTGCTATGCGTATGCCTTCAATCAGTTGCTCGTTATTGTAATAAAGTTTGGACGACTTGCCAAACTAAAGTTTGGACTCTGGAGTCCAAGATTTATCTTGGCAGGACTCCAAGTTTTAACTTGGCTGGAACGTCCTGTTTGAGGGCCATAAAATATTTTGAATGTTGTCAAATTAAAGTATGGCCCTATAACCATGCCAAACTAAAGTTTGGACGACTTGCCAAACTAAACTTATTGCGCTTTTAATGTTTCGTTCAAGAGTGCCTCATTCCCGAAACAACTTTATAAAAAATCCGTTTCGGAACGCGTATCCGTTGTACTATCAGTCTAATAAAGTTTGGATGCCTTGCCAAACTAAAGTTTGGACTCCGGCCAAACTAAAGTTTGGACTCCGGAGTCGGCCAGTTTAAACTTGGCTGCCAAACTAAAGTTTGGACGACTTGCCAAACGTTAGTTTGGACTACTTGCTGCAAACGGTTATAATTTAATTTTTTTACACCCCCCTCTCCAAAGGGAAATTAAACCCATTAAAAATCCGATTTGATCGTGCAAAGTATAATAACCCATTACCCATGCGAATATCTCGCGATCAAATGAAAAATGAAAAATGAACAAAGATGTCATTTAAACCTTATAAAATCACTTATCTGAAAGACGTTTTTATAAGTCATTGATTTCATAATATTCAATTCAACCCTTAATTCGCATTACCCATTATCCATTACCATCGAAAGGAGCCATTGTGTCATCACCCACGACATTTCAAGCACTTATTTTAGCACTGCAAGAATATTGGGCTAATCAAGGCTGCGTCTTGCAGCAACCTATTGATATGGAAGTCGGCGCTGGGACATTTCATCCGGCCACGTTTTTACGCGCCATCGGCCCGGAGCCTTGGAGCGCGGCCTACGTGCAACCCTCTCGCCGGCCCACCGATGGGCGCTATGGCGAAAATCCTAATCGCTTACAACACTATTATCAATACCAAGTCGTCATAAAACCCTCGCCGCTAGATATTCAAGAATTATATCTCGGCTCCCTAAAAATGCTCGGCCTCGATCCGTTAGTGCATGACATCCGCTTTGTTGAAGACAACTGGGAATCGCCAACACTCGGTGCCTGGGGACTCGGCTGGGAAGTCTGGCTCAATGGCATGGAAATCACGCAATTTACCTACTTTCAACAAGTGGGCGGTTTAGACTGCAAACCGGTCACAGGAGAAATCACTTACGGCTTAGAACGCATTGCCATGTACTTACAAGGCGTAGAAAGCGTTTATGACTTAGTATGGACAGAAGGGTCGCTCGGACGCATTAGTTATGGCGATATTTTTCATCAAAACGAAGTAGAAATGTCGGCCTACAACTTTGAACATGCGCCAGTGGATGAATTATTTCGATTGTTTGATGTTTATGAAAGCGAAAGCAAGTCATTGATTGACAAAGGTTTATCATTACCCGCTTATGAAATGATGCTCAAAAGCTCTCACACGTTTAATTTGCTAGACGCTCGTCACGCCATTTCCGTCACGGAACGGCAACGCTATATTCTGCGAGTGCGGACACTGGCGCGGGCGGTGGCACAAGCTTATTATGAACGCCGTGAAACCTTGAATTTTCCAATGTGCGTTTTTCAGTGATCATTGGAGTCCAAGATTTATCTTGGCAGGAGTCCAAGATTTCTCCGACAAGCAGCTAGGCAAAAATTTTTCGTAACTACTCAGCCTTGAGATAAATCTCAAGGCTAAAAGCTAAAGTTTGCTAAAACAAACTCTCTGAATCAGCAAGCCAAAATTTTTCGTAACTACTCAGCCTTGAGATAAATCTCAAGGCTAAAAGCTAAAGTTTGCTAAAGCAAACTCTCTGAATCAGCAAGCCAAAATTTTTCGTAACTACTCAGCCTTGAGATAAATCTCAAGGCTAAAAGCTAAAGTTTGCTAAAGCAAACTCTCTGAATCAGCAAGCCAAAATTTTTCGTAGCTACTCAGCCTTGAGATAAATCTCAAGGCTAAAAGCTAAAGTTTGCTAAAGCAAACTCTCTGAATCAGCAAGCTTTAGCGCGGCGTAGCTTTTAGTGCAGAGGAACCGCTACTGGCTAACGAAAAGGCTGAGCAGTTACAATTTGTCATGAAAAACTTTTGCCTAGAACTGATAACTGATCACATGATCAGATGATAACTGAAAAACTGATAACTGATCACTGATAATTGAAAAACTGAAAAACTGAAAATAACTGACATGTCTGAAATCCGCGATTTATTAATAGAAATTGGCACAGAAGAATTACCCCCGAAAGCTTTGCAAAGTTTATCGGAAGCTTTCTCATCGGGCATTTGTAAAGGCCTTGAACAACAACAATTGAGTTATGACAGTGCGACACCCTTTGCAACACCGCGCCGTTTAGCGGTATTGATAAAAGAAGTGGCGACTATGCTGGCCGATCGGCAAACTGAAAGACGCGGCCCCGCTATTGCCGCGGCCTTTGATAAAGAGGGACAACCGACGAAGGCCGCTTTAGGATTTGCGCGTTCCTGCTTCGTTCCTGTTACTGACTTAGGAAAACTCGAAACCGAAAAAGGCGCATGGTTAGTCCATCGCAGCACGCAACCCGGCAAAGCCACCGCTACTTTGATACCTGACATCATTAAAGCGGCCTTAGCCGCTTTGCCCATTCCTAAACGGATGCGTTGGGGTGATTTACCGTTTGAATTTGTGCGCCCGGTACATTGGGCGGTGATTTTATTCGGTGAGGAAGTGATTGAGGCCGAAATTCTCGGCGTGCGAAGTGGGCGCGAGACACTGGGGCATCGTTTTCATCATCCAGAGCCGATTGCCTTAGCGACGGCAAGCGAATACGCCCAGTTGTTAGAAGAACAAGGCCATGTCATGCCAAGCTTTGCCACTCGTCGTGAGCGAGTGCGCGAATGGGTTAAACAAGCCGCTGACGAGATAGGCGGCAAAGCGGTAATTGATGAGGCCTTGTTGAATGAAGTCACCAGTTTGGTAGAATGGCCTGTCGCTATAACGGGTACCTTTGACGATAAATTTCTCGAAGTGCCACCCGAAGCCTTGATTGCCACCATGAAAAACCATCAAAAATATTTTCATGTTGTCAACCAAGAAGGCGAATTATTGCCGCGTTTTATTGCCATCAGCAATATTGAGAGCCGACAACCAGAGATGGTGCTGGCCGGCAATGAACGAGTACTTCGGCCTCGCTTAAGCGATGCGGCCTTTTTCTGGCAACAGGATCGCAAAAACACCTTAGAAAATCGCTTAAATCAACTAAAAACCGTCATCTTCCAAAAGAAGTTAGGCAGTTTGTATGACAAATCCAAGCGAGTTGCCAAACTCTCTGGCACCATCGCCAAACAACTGGGGGAGGATGAGTTACAAGGCATTCGTGCCGCGCTGCTGTCCAAATGCGACTTAGTGACAAACATGGTGGGCGAGTTTCCAGAATTACAAGGCATCATGGGCGAATACTACGCTCACCATGATCAAGAAACCGATGGCGTAGCCACGGCGCTATGTGAACAATATCTGCCGCGTTTCTCCGGCGACGCGCTACCGGCCACCACACTCGGTCAAGCTTTATCCATTGCTGACAAACTAGACACCTTAGTAGGCATTTTCGGGATTGGTCAAACGCCGACGGGCGACAAAGATCCTTATGGCTTACGCCGCGCCGCCATCAGCGTCTTGCGGACGATGATTGAGTGTCGCTTACCTTTAGACACACGACAATTATTGGATAATGCACAAGCGGCCTACTCCGAAAATGGGCTAGACGCACAAGCCAGCGGCCAAGTCTTTGATTTTATTTTAGAACGCTTACGTGGTTATTACCAAGACAAAGGCGTGAACTATGATAGTATTGAGGCCGTTTTGGCGTGCCGCCCGGTTTCTCCGTTAGATGCTGATCAGCGGATTCGTGGCATAGAAGCTTTTCGCCATTTACCGGCCGCCGAGAGTTTAGCCAGTGCCAACAAACGTATTCGTAACATTTTGAGAAAGGCAGAAGACTCTTTTTCCTCGGAACCGGATCAGACTTATTTTAATCATGCTGCTGAAAGGCGGCTATATGATGAAATGGAGGCTGTCAGCGACAAAATAACGCCGTTGCTAAAACAGGGTGACTATCAAGCCGCCTTGCAACATCTAGCGAGTTTACGAGAAGCGGTGGATAACTTTTTTGATCACGTACTGGTGATGCACGAAGATCGTACAGTGCGGACAAACCGTTTGGCCTTTTTACAGAAAGTGCGTAATCTGTTTTTGCAGGTAGCGGACATTTCACAGTTATCAGTTCTCCGTGATCAGTGAACAGTGATCAGTTATCAGTTATAGTGACATTCCTATATTTTTAGTCTGTAGGGTGGGTAAGCGGGCACGAGTCACTTAAAATCTGCCACAATCTTTAAGCCCGCTTGCCCACCATCTAATACGGTTTGAGCTTCATCGAGATAAAATCGAGTACAAATGTATAGGAATCTCACTATATACAAATTTTTAGTTGCCGATTACGCCGGAGAGTTTGGCAGGTAGTTTGGCAGTGTTTGGCAGTGCCAAGTTAAAACTATGCAAAAGTTGGAGCGATGCCAAAATTTTTACCAAGAACTGATATAGTTATCCAGATAAATTTGACGACTTGAAAAATCCGATTTTTTTGAAAAATAGGATTTTTAGCCGGACAACTGATCACTGAAAAACGGTTCACTGAAAAAAAGATGCAAAAATTTGTGATACTTGATAGGGATGGGGTGATTAACTACGATTCTGATAAATACATCAAATCCCCCGACGAATGGGAACCGATTCCGGGCAGCCTTGAAGCAATTGTTCGCCTCAACCAAGCCGGCTTTAGGGTAGTTGTGATCACCAATCAATCTGGTATAGCGCGTGGCTTGTTTACCTTAGATGATCTCAATCAAATCCATAATAAAATGCACAAGCTGCTCTCTGAGATTGGTGGCACGATTGAAGCGATTTTCTTTTGCCCACACGGCAAGAAAGAGAACTGCAAATGTCGTAAACCGTGTCCTGGCTTGTTTCACGATTTTGCCGACCGCTTAGGTATTCGTTTAGCCGATGTGCCGGCGGTGGGAGACTCGCTGCGCGATTTACAAGCCGCGGCCGTTTCTGGCGCACAACAGATTTTAGTGCTGACGGGTAAAGGGCGACATGCATTGGATGGTGATATGGAAGGGCTTGATGGTGTACAGGTGTATGACGATTTGGCGACTTTCGTTGATTGTTTTTTGAAGAAAGTTAATTCGATTTAGCCCGAAGGGGGTGAATAGCCACAGGTGCAACCTGTGGGTTTTTGGCATTAGAAATACCTCAACCCTGAAGGGGTTGAATGTGAATAGCCACAGGTGCAACCTGTGGGTTTTTGGCATTAGAAATACCTCAACCCTGAAGGGGTTGAATGTGAATAGCCACAGGTGCAACCTGTGGAAAAGGTTCCGGACACACGCCAACCCTGAAGGGGTTGAATGTGAATAGCCACAGGTGCAACCTGTGGGTTTTTGGCATTAGAAATACCTCAACCCTGAAGGGGTTGAATGTGAATAGCCACAGGTGGAACCTGTGGAAAAGGTTCCGGACACACGTCAACCCTTTCCGGGTTGAATGTGAATAGCCACAGGTGCAACCTGTGGGTTTTTGGCATTAGAAATACGTCAACCCTTTTCGGGTTGAATGTGAATAGCCACAGGTGGAACCTGTGGAAAAGGTTCCGGACACACGTCAACCCTTTCCGGGTTGAATGTGAATAGCCACAGGTGGAACCTGTGGTAAAGGAGCCGGGCACACGCCACGTTGTTTGAATGTGAAAGAAAATCATTTCATCAAGAAGGTATTGAAGTTCCGTTTCGTCTATTAATCAACCTTAGTTTGATTGGCTTATGTGATTTGAATTGATCTAATTAATTGTCATAGGGCCCCCTTCGGGGTTGTTGGCTCTTTTCCACCGGTTCCACCAGCGGCTATTCCCCCTTCGGGGTTGTTGTGGTTGGTATTTTAAATACAATCGTACAAAGGCAAAACAACTCGTTCCGAGAAGGGAATTAGCAAAGCTTCCCTTCGGTTCGTCCTTCATTCCCGAAACAACCGGCAATTTTCACCTTCACCCCCACGAGTGAGGAGAAAGGATAGGATAAATTATGTTGTTTTTACGTTCTCTCTTGTTTTATATAGGATTGATTCCGGCGGGCTTGGTATTTAGCACTTTAGCCCTGCTGCTATTACCGTTGCCGTATCAATTACGTTACCAAGTGCTGATTCGGTTGGGACGCTTTGCGATATGGTGGCTAGAAAAAACATGCCAAGTGAGTTATCAAGTGCAAGGACTAGAAAATATCCCCACAACACCCGCAATTGTTTTGAGTAAGCATCAATCTGCATGGGAAACCATTGCTTGTCAACAAATTTTTCCTATGCAGGTTTGGCTGTTGAAACGTGAATTATTATGGCTACCCATGCTTGGTTGGCTCTTGGCAAGCCTGAAACCGATTGCCATTGAGCGCAAAAATCTCCGTCAATCTCTGCAACGAATTATTGAACAGGGCAAACAATGTTTAGCGCAAGGATTGTGGATAGTGATATTTCCCGAAGGGACACGGGTAGCGCCGGGCGAAAAAAAACGCTATGGCATAGGTGGGGCATTGTTAGCGGAGAAAAGTGGTTATCCGGTTGTACCGGTTGCCGTTAATTCTGGTCAATTCTGGCCGCCCAAAAGTTTTATCAAACGGCCGGGGACAATTCAGGTCATTATTGGCCCCGTGATTGAGTCAACGGGTAAAAGTTATAAAGAAATCAATGCTAAAGCAGAAAAGTGGATAGAAGAGACGATGCTGACTATCAGTGAACAGTGATCACTGAACAGTGAGAAGTTTAAGTAGTGAAACTTGGACGGGCGACGTGGCTAGGAGTAAGGTTTTTTACCTAGTTCTTTTTGCCGATTCATTTAGGTTAACAAAAGTTAACAATAGCACTCCTAAGAGTGGGTGAATCTACCTGCATGCTACCGAAAATTATCGATAGCCGCTTTATACAATCGGAATTCGCTTGGCTCTCGCAAATTGATAGATTGTAAGTCGACGGTTTTGCCCGTACTCCAGGATGAGTACTGAACCTGATACATGCCGCTTTATAACACTATAAATTATAAAAAAAACTCTCATCAAAGTCAATCATTTTTTTCAGCACCTGCCGAAGAATTGGTACTCATCGTTACGGTTTGTTAATAAATTGGGTCATAAGCATGAACCTTCCTTATGTTCCTTGTTCGCCCTTTCCGATTGCCCCTTTCTCTTTGCCCCGGATATATGGCTCAACATCTTCAGGTATCAAAGGCTTACTAAAATATCGCCCTTGCACTAAATCACAATGATGATAACGTAGGAAGGCTAATTGTTCTTCTGTTTCTACACCATCAGCAACCACTTTGATGCTCATCTCATGAGCCAGTGCGATAATCGCCTTGACAAGTATCGCATCGTAAGCTTCGATTGTGACATGATGAACAAAGTAGGGGTCAATTTTCAAGATATTGATGGGAAATTGCCTCAGAGAATGCAGGGAAGCGCCACCGCTACCAAAGTTGTCTATCGCTATCTGTACGCCTAGTTCGTCCAATTTGCATAAGGTGGTGACGGTTTCTGGTACGTTTTCAAGGAAAACGTCTTCAGTAATCTCAAGTACCAAAACATTGGGTGGAAGTCCGGTATCCTTCAACAGCTCAGTTATGGTATCAATAATAAGCGAGGTTCGGAGTTGATAAGCGGAAACCTTGACGGCCATATGTAAAAATGTCAAACCGGCCGTGTGCAACTTTTTAAGTTGGTGGGCGGCCGTCGTTAGGTACCATTGTCCAATAGGAATAATCAAACCCGTCTCCTCAGCTACAGAGAGAAACTGTTCGGGAAACTTATGATTGCCGACGGGCGGTATCCAGCGTAGGTGTGCTTCAACCCCAATAATCTGTTCTTTATGAAGGTCGATAACGGGTTGATAGTGCAATAGAAATTCATTACCTGCCAAAGCTTGGCGTAGTGCTTTTTATAGTCGCTGGTGTTCCGTGACTTGGGCGTTCATTTGCGCCGTGAAGAATCGGTAAGCATTACGTCCACTCTCCTTGGCTTGGTACATGGCGATGTCAGCATTTTTTAGCAAGGTTTCAGCATCCAGTCCATCCTCAGGAAAAAGGGCTATTCCGATACTTGCGGCAATGGAGGCCTCATGGTTATCAAGCGTAAATGGTTGAGATAAACTCTTCAGAACTCTTTGGGCAATGGTTTTGATGTCCAAAACGTTCTCGATTCGGATCATAATCACGGTAAATTCATCACCTCCCAACCGGGCCACCGTATCATATTTGCGGACACAGTGAGTCAACCGCTGGGCGGCTTCCTTGAGCAACTGGTCTCCCGCTTTGTGACCAAGGGTATCGTTAACCCATTTGAAGCGGTCTAAGTCAATAAACATCACTGCCAACTGCTCTTGTTGACGCTTTGCCGTTTGCACGGCCTGTGTCAGACGGTCAGCGAACAATGCCCGATTCGGCAGGTTGGTCAGAGCATCATAGTGAGCCTGATGCCATATGAGCTCTTCAGCTTGCTTACGTTTGGTGATGTCACTGAAAACAGCAACATATTGCACAATCTTATGACTTGAATCTCGAATCGCTGCAATAGATATCCACTCCACGTAGATTTCGCCATTCTTGCGCCGGTTGCATATCTCTCCCTGCCATTTTCCGGTTTCAACTAAAGTTTTCCACATCTTTTTAAAGAATTCTGCATTATGATGTCCAGAATTCAAGAGATTAGGCGTTTTCTTAACAACTTCATCAAGCGTGTAACCGGTAATGGTAGTGAAGGCCGGGTTGACCCTGATAATACGATTGTTAGCATCGGTGACGATAATGCCTTCGGTGGTTGTCTCAAATACCGTCGCTGCCAAACGCTGAGTTTCTTCAGCATGCCTTTGCTTGGTAACATCTTCCAGATTCCAGATATAACCCTTAGAGAGAGCCTTTGGATCAATCGCCTTGACTTTAACACGACACCAAAACTGCGTTCCTTGCTTGCGACGCATCTGATGTTCCATTTCATAAGTGGCGCCTTTTTTAATAAGAGGATAGCTATCTTGTCCTATGTTTTTATAGTCTTCGTAGGAAGAATATAATATTTTAGTTGTGTGGTCTTTCAGTTCTTCTTCCGTGTAGCCACACATTTCTTCTAGCTTGCGGTTGACTCGGACAAACTGCCGTCCTTCAGTTAGAAATGCAATACCTACCAGCGAGTTATCCAAAATGACCTGTTGCTCGGCCAATGTGCGAGCTAAAGCTTCCTCGGCTTGTTTCCGCTCAGTGATGTCGATACCGGTACCAATAACATACTCAACTTCATTTTTATCGTTTGAAAGAATGCCATGAGACCAGTCGATGAGGCGGCGTGTCTTATCTTTAGTTATCCAATAATTTTCATATCGCAGCACTGGGCGATTTGTCACGACTAGATTGTTGAAGTAATTTTGGCAGGCTTCAATATCTTCTGTGGACAGAAAAAAGTCCCAAATGTAGTGATCTTTAACTTCTTCAAAAGTATAACCGGTCAGTTTCTCACAAGTCCGATTGAAGCGTACAAAACGACCAAACCTGTCAAGAACGACTACTAAACTACCAGCGGCGTTGATAATCGTGTTGGTGAAATCACGCTCGCGTCGAAGGGCTTCTTCGGCCCGTTTACGCTCGGTGATGTCGCGGGAAACGACGGCAATGCGAGTAACCGAACCTGAGTCATCAAAAACCGGGTAAACACTGTGTTCAAACCAGACATTCTTACTTTCTTCGTCCTCAAACATCGTTGGCTGTTTAGTGCGAATGACCCAATCCACAATAGTCTGTCGATAGGCAGCCGTCTCTGGCGCTACCAGTTCACAAAGATGCCGACCGATAACCTCATTAACCGTGCGCCCCAACCTCGCCGCGCCAGCCGGATTGACGATGACACAAGTGGTGTCTAACTCAGTCATTACGATGGAATCGGTAGCAGCGTTAAGAATTGCGCTGAGCGTTTGGGTACTTTCGCGTAGTGCTTTTTCGACTTGTTTGCGTTCAGTGATGTCTTGCGCGGTACCGATGAAGCGGAGTGGTTTGTCATTGGTATCACGCACGATTTCGGCTATATTGTGTAAATAACGAATAGTTCCGTCTGGGCGGATGATGCGAAACTCAATGTCGTAAGGCGCGTTGGAATGAATTGTTTGAAAGGCGGCTTTTTGGGCGGCCTTGCGATCTTCTGGGTGGATAGCGTTGACGAATATCTCGTTACTGACGGGGTTGCTATCCGGCGGCCATCCAAATATCTTCAATGTTTCTTCAGATAATTGTTTCGTCTTAGTGATGATGTTCCATTCGCAATGTCCTAGATGTGCAATGCGTTGTGTTTTGGCAAGACGCGCTTCACTTTCCCGCAAGGCCTTGTTCATCTTATCGTGTCCAATGGCGGCGCCCAAGAGACTTGCGGCCGTCTTAAAAGCGTCAATTACTACCGGCGGCCATTCCCGTTCTTCTAGGCAGTCGTCGTATCCTATGAAGCCCCACCACTTTTTCCCCACAAACACCGGGACTATCGCAATGGAAAGAATATCTTGTGCCGCTAGGAACGATGCTTCTTGTTCTGGAAAATCCTTTACTAGGCCGCAGAGAGGTTGACCTTGACTGAGTATTTTTACCCAACGTGATAAAGTCTGTTCTAACGGAAAATTCTGCAATTCGGGATTGTCAATTTGGGGAGTGATGCCGTCGGCTACCCATTCGTAACGTTGGCTTGTCAACAAATTATCCCCTGGGGGGATTTGTTGAGAGTGATTCTCGAAAATATAGATGCGGCTGGCCGCTACAGCTTGTCCCAAACGCGCCAAGACTTCTTGGATAGGCGCAGTCCAATGGGTACAAGTGAGGAATTTTTCCGCGGCAAAGCTAACGGCTTCGAGAATGATATCACGAGAGTGCAAGGCCTCTTCGGCCCGCTGTTTTTCTATTATAAGTTGTTGTTTTTCTAACTCAGACTCAATCACGGTCGGCAACAGTTCAAGAAAATGGCTGTCCACATCCTTGACGAGGTAATCGCCGGCACCGAGTTTCATTGCTTCAACCGCCACCCGTTCATTACCCGCCCCGGTTACCATGATGGTCGGCACTTGAAATCGGCTTTCTGCCAAGTTCCGCAACACCTGTAAACCATTCATGCCTGGCAAATGGTAATCGACTGCAACGACATCATACGTCCTTTCCTTAAGCTGCCTCAGGCCGTCTTTGCCATCCATGGCGAGATCAACCACATAGCCATGTTGTTCCAATTGCATCTGAACGCAAGCGGCCGTGACGATATCGTCTTCTATATAGAGAATTCGGATGGGTTCGACATTGGACATGGCTTTTTTATCAGTTATCAGTTATCAGTTATCAGTGGTCAGTGATCCGTTATCAGTGGTCATCAGTTATCAGTTATACTGCACAGCGTCATATAGCATTTTTATTTTGCGTAAACTACATCACTCGTAGGGGCAAACCTGCGTGTTTGCCCTTAAACCACCGTGTTTGCCCTTTTTTGTATTTCACATCAGCGAAAAATGCCTGATTGTAAGGATTTTGGGGAGACAAAAAATGATGGGGTTTTTCAGTCATAAAAAGGGCAAACACGCAGGTTTGCCCCTACAATAACCAGTGGAATCATGTAGGGGTTGACCTACGTGTCAACCCTTTTCGATGGGTCTCCCCAAAATCCGTTATAACCAGAAAAATGCTATAAGTGATCTCGCACAACGAATGACTTAACGAGCGAAGCGAGATCGAAGCTCAAGTTGTAACGGTGTTAAGTGTATTATTGTTACCAGTAATCAGTTATGAGTTATCAATCATTTATAAATTATCAATTATCACTGAAAAGCTGATCATTGATAACTGATAAACTGATAAACTGATAACTGATAACTGATCACTGATAACTGATCACTGATAACTGATAACTGATAACTGACAAACTGAGAACTACCAAGGGGTTGGCATCATATTGTTCAAGGCACCCAATGGACGTGATATATGGTGTGAGAGTCTCCCCATATCGTGCGACATCACGCCCAACTTTTGGCTCATCACGCCGGTGTGTATTTTCATATCATCTATATACACCACGATAATATCCAAATCTTCCACCACATGTTTAAAATTTTTGTGTATCTTTGCTGTGTCTCCAGACATCTGCTGTAGAGATTTCTGCATTTGAGCCATGTTTTGTGAGACTTGCGTCATGGATTCCTTCACATGTTCTATAGAATCGCGCATTTTGAAAATGGAGTCACTTATCTGCAGCGTGGTACGGCTCGTTTCTTGTATGGATTGGTTGGTAACAATCATCGACTTATTCATTGCCATCATTTGAGTCTTGATAGCGGGTATATCTTTTAGGAATTGATTCATTGCCATTATTTGAGTCTTGATGCCGGGTATATATTTTATGGACTGATTCATTGTTATTATCTCCTTGCGTATGCCGTGTATATCTTTGACGGACTGATTTATTGCCATCATTTCTTTATGTATGCCGTGTATATCTTTGGGCAAGGGCACAATTTGAGTGGCTATGGTATTGACGTAACGAGTCATGGCGTGCATATCTTTAGTTACCACATAAATCAGAAAAAACACATAAGCCGCTATAATAATCACTACGAGAGTCACGACAGAGAGGAGTTTTTCAAAAAACGGGTAACTACAGTGACGTTTCTCAAAATCCTTATGTAATGCTTCTAGCAAGGATTGCATATTTTGCATCAATTGTTGATCGCTTGCCGGGGTGGAAAGATGCTCCTTGTGATTTTCTGTCATGTTGAAAATATTCCGGTTGTTTGTGTCTATATTGGTTACGCGATGAAAAAGGAATCTTGAGTTTGTAAATGACTCATTTTATAAATAATTCAATCACTCACTTTTCTTGTAACCATTTTCACGGTTTTAAAGTACGTTCCGTATAAATCAATTAGTTACAAATTAAAGTGGAACATTGCGTTGATTGTATTATGTCATTATATATTATTAATATAATTTATTCTTCAGTTTATAGACGGAACGTACATCTGCGGGTTCACAGAAATGCATAAGACGGTAACGAAAATCCGGCTAAATATTTTCCAAGGGTACTCAAAATTGCTTAGAAAAATCCGTTTATTCCTAAAAGAAGTTGTACTCTCACTAGATTTTGCGGATTCGCGGCTCTTTTTGAAACGGGAGGGACTTGCTTTGTTTGGCTCAAAAAAATTGGGAATTGGGAATTGGTAATTGGTAATTGGTAATTGGTAATCGCCTTCTCTGTACCGGACAAAAATTTTATTGGTACTGTAACCTCTTGTTTTTACTTGGTGTATGAGTGAGAGGCCCAACCCTAAATCTTGCTTGTTACAAAGTTTTGTCCGGTACTAAGAATCGCCTGATGACTGGATGTCATATTCTCACCCATTATCCATTACCCATTACCCAGTCGGTGGGCGCTGCTCGGGTGTGATTCGATCTTGGGTTTTGAATCTCTTTGAGATGGGAACGATGAAAGGAAAATTTTTTTGGAAGGGAATTGGGGAAGAGTGACAAAACGGTGGTGCCCCAGAAGTGGCAATGAGCGGTTTTACGGTAAATGGTGAATGGTAAATGAATCAAATCCGTGTTTAACGGATTGGAAAAACACGCCATTAGTTGGACATTCTCATAACGAGAGGGCAGTACACATACCGCATCTAAAATCAGGAGTGTCCCACTTATCCTTTCAATTTGAGTTGTCTTTGAAAAATACTAAGGTGTCTTTTCAAAGCGGTTTTTGAGGGCCATGTTGGCGAATTGATTCTGTTGATTTGATTAATGGCCCTTTGACAACTGAAAAATGACAAATGACAAATGACAAATGACAAATGAAAAATGAAATTGACTAAGCCGTCTTTCCAAAGCGGTTTTTTGAGGGCCAGGTTGGCGAAATAAATGACAAATGAAAAATGAAATTGACTAAGCCGTCTTTCCAAAGCGGTTTTTTGAGGGCCAGGTTGGCGAATTGATTTGATTGATGGCCCTTTGAAAAATGAAAAATGAAACCTGAAAAACCCTAAAATCATTCTTCATTCTTCATTCTTCATTTTTCATTTTTCATTTTTTGAGGGCCATGTTGGCGAATTGATTTGATTGATGGCCCTATCGATAAAAACTTCTAAAAGACAAGTGGGACACAGCCTAAAATCATCCAGGCGAATTGAAGTGATCGTTATGCGAGGTAAAAAGGAAGGATAAAGGGATAAAGGGATAAGGGACAAGGAGAAAAGGGCACACAGGCATTACCAATTACCCATGACCAATAGATGGTGCCGGTGAGACGACTTGAACGTCCGACCTACCACTTACGAGGCGGTTGCTCTACCAACTGAGCTACACCGGCATTGAGGGCGAGCATTCTACAATGATTTATCATTTAAAGCAAACCGAATTTCATTCGGCGCGACAATAAGCGGTAAAACTTTCTCCGGGGGCTGATGCTTAGTATCCAATTTATTAACAAACATTAACAAAATCTACCAATTGCAATCAATCTTAAAACCCGCCTTCTCTGCATTGACTGATTGATGATGCTCTTTTCTTTTTGGAGCAAGTCTTTAGGCTAAAGTTTCGCTTCGCGAAACTTTAGCCTAAAATACTAATTTTATAAGTGCAGAAGCTCTCTTTTGGGTGTGGTTCTTTTGAGAATCGTTGGTTAGGTCAAATGGCGAGCGTAGGTGAGTAGCGTTGATGAAATAAAATCTTGTTGGATGTTCTTTCATACCGATGACCTTTTGTATAATAACATGATTTATGCGCCCCTTGTGAATTAGGGGCCTTGGGAGATACCCCCCTCACAAGACTTCGGTTTTGTGTGCATTAGTTAGCGATTGTTAACAATTGTTAATTAAAATGTATCGGCAATGTTCGCGTCAATAAATAAAAAATCGTCCGCAAAGTGGTATCGCTACTGGTGGCAAGATTGCTAACCAATATCGTCGCTTTCACGCTGCGCCGAGAAATTTTAACTTGTTGACCTAAGCAAAAATCGCGCTTATTAAAAATGCGCCGCAAAGTCAATATCGCCATACCCAAAGCCCACAAACAAAAACGACGGATACCTTTTTCATTAGGCGGGATCAATAGCGTGTAGCGCAAGGCATTATGCAAATGCGTATGGGCCACTGCGATTAATTCTGTCAAGCCATCGCCAAATGCCGGATCATAGTGCCCCGGCCTCAGATTTTTTAAGTCAAACCCCGCCCGTGCAAACACCTCTCGCGGTAGCCAACAGGCTCCACGTTGACGGTCTTCCCAAATATCTTTAAGAATATTAGTCATTTGCAACGATTGCCCAAATGAGACGGCCTGTGATTGTAATTGTGCCTTATGTTGGGCAATGTGCGGCGAGTAATCACAAAATAAGTCCGTGAGCATTTCGCCAACCACACCCGCGACATAATAGCAATAACGATCCATTTCCGGCAAATCTTTTAAGCCTTCAAGACTACTATTTTGTTGAAAGTCGGCCATCCCTTTTGCCATGATACGCACACAGCGGTGCAACGCGGCGCGTTGCGGTGGCGTAAAACTGTGAGTGAGACGAATCACGCGGGGCGTATTAAAAATCAACTCTTTTTCGGCCGCTGACGTGCTATCGGAAAGCAACGGAAATAGGGCTTGACTAAAGACTAAAGGATCGGATTCGCCGGCAACTACTTGAATAAATTCTTGAGAAATTTGCGTTTTTTGAACAGGCGTTAAATCCGGCTCATCCTCTATCGTGTCAGCAATACGGCATAATAAATAGCCGTTACTAACCACTTTGCACAGCGCCGGCGGCAACTGTGGTATAGTCAACGCAAAGGTACGAGAAACCCCGGTTAAAATATTACTTTGGTAAATTTCATCGGTGGCATGTTGATTCATGGTAATTGGTAATTGGTAATTAGTCATAAGTAATTGGTAATTGGTGCTGTCTCTGATTGCCATTTGCTGTTACCAATAATACCACCACTTATGCGAATTAAAAATTAAAAATTAAAAATGAAGAATGAACAAAGAATTTCAATAAATACCTTTTTATAATTCATTGATTTTTTATGATTCAATTCAACTCTTAATTCGCATCACTTATAGATATCTTTGTCTTCGTTCCACACAAGTTGTTCCAAGCTCGCCTTGCACAAGGAGTGCAAGGATCGCCTTGCGCGTGTTTGAGAGTCACGATTCGTTCCAAGCTCGCCTTGCACGAGTTTGAGAGTCTTTCCAAATGTGTTAGGCTTGTCGGTGTATCCAGCGTTGATTTGATAAAAAACATTAGAGTTGTTGCGTTTTTTGAAAAGCAACAACTCTTTTTTACAAGAGTTTTTTATTTCGCAACAACCCTATTATTAATTAATCATATAACTTTGAATACGGATACTCAATCATTCTGTTCTAACTTAGGTGGAAATGCCAATTATGATGATGAAATCTCGCAAACGAGTCATTGCCACTTTGCTGGCGACGAGTTTAGTCACTGTGGTAATTGCAGGCTGTGATGACGACGATGATGACGATGACAAAAGTGAAGTCAAATGTGGCTCCGAGTGCAATCCGATTCATTCTTACACTTTCAAGAAAGTGTTTGAAGTCGAAGGCCGTCAGGGAGTTGCTACCGACGGGGATTTTTATTACGTCAGCAATAGCAAAGCGCTGTATAAATATGATAAGAATGGCACACTGCTGCTGAAAAATGAAGAGCCTTTTGCCCGTTTTGACAAGCCCGCTAACCATCTCGGTGATATCGATGTGTATAACGGTGAGATATTTGCCGGCGGTGAAACTTTTGTCGATGGGCGCGGCATCGATATTCAGATCGCCATCTACGATGCCGAAACCTTGGCATACAAACGCTCAATGGACTGGAATCCCGATTCTGGTCAAGTGGAAGTCTCTGGTTTGGCGGTGGATAGGGACAGAAAAACGGTTTGGATGACCGATTGGGTTAATGGTAGTTATATCTACCAATATGACTTAGAGAGTGGCAACTATATTGGCAAACTGCATTTGCAGCCGGTGCCTCAATACCAGCAAGGCATTTTTTACTGGGAGGGCTACCTCTATATCACGGCGGATGATGGCGATGCCGAGGTTGACGAACATGATCACATGTATCGCGTCAAAGTCGATCCCAAAGCAACCGCCGCTCAGGTGGCGCTTGAGAAAACTTTTACCGAAGTTCAGCGCACCGGCGAAATCGAAGGGTTGGCGGTTGATCCGAAAACGGGCGAATTTCTTGTCCACTTTAATCGAGGAAAGCGAGTGGTTCTTGGGATGCCACAAGGCTTTTATCCTGGCTACGACAAAGAAATTCACGAAATCTACGTTTACGAGATGTCGAAAAATTGAGGTATACTCAACGTAGTCATAAGGCGAGATTTTTATGACGGGTTAATTAATATATAAGGCGTATTATTATAGCCAGGT
>Ga0190283_1000460_pt1 | contig 21200 bp, 9 predicted proteins | sample 48691801_MG_FD_161669 | JGI IMG/M metagenome (GOLD analysis project Ga0190283, IMG submission 161669) | Hydrothermal vent microbial mat bacterial communities from Southern Trench, Guaymas Basin, Mexico - 4869-18-0-1_MG | ecosystem: Environmental > Aquatic > Marine > Hydrothermal vents > Microbial...
GGCCCTCATGAAACTTCTTTTAATTGTAGGAAAGCCCCAACGGGGCGACATTAATATAGCCAGTGTATCTACCTGGGCTTTGGTGCGACATTAATATAAAAAGGGGCATCGCCCCTGGGCTTTGGTGCGAGCATTAATATAACTAAAGGAGAATATTCCAATGACACTCAAAAAAGGCTTGATTGCCTGTTGCTTAGGTTTAATCGTATCGGTTGTTCAAGCCGTTACTCAAGAAGAACAGCTAGAATTAGCTGAAATTTATAATGCCCAAGTTATCCAATATTATCGACAGGGGCGATTTGAACAAGCCCGACATAAGGCTGAAAAAGCCTTCCAAATCAGACGAGAGATACTGGGTGAAAAACACCCCTACGCCCTTGAAAGCAGGAATAATTTGGCTACCATTTACCTGAAATTAGGACGCTCAGACGATGCCTTGCCTTTGTTAGAAACCGGCTATTTTTTAATAAAGGAACTGGCCGGTGAAAAACACCCCAAAACCCTCTTAGCCCTTTGTAATTTAGCTGTCATTTACCGAGAATTAGGCCGCTTAAACGACGCGTTGTCTTTTGTTGAAAACTGTTCTTCTTTAATGAAGGAAGTGCTAGGTGAAAAACACCCACAAACCCTCGCCAGCCTAAATGGTTTAGCGGTTATTTACCAAGAATTAGGCCGCTTAGACGAGGCCTTGTCTTTGTTTGAAACAGTCTATTCTTTCAAGAAGGAAGTGTTAGGTGAAAAACACCCTTCAACCCTAACCAGCCTCAATAACTTGGCGGGCATTTACCGAGAGTTAGGCCGTTTAGACGACGTTTTGCCTTTAGCTGAAAAAAGCTATCGCCTCACCAAGGAAGTTTTAGACGACAAACATCCTGATACGCTTAGAAGTCTTAATAACTTAGCTGTTATTTACCAACAATTAGGCCGCTATCAAGAGGCTTTGCCGTTGTTTAAAACCAGCTATCGCTTATTTCGGCAAGTGTTAGGCGAAAAACACCCACAAACCATCACCAGTCTCAATAACTTGGCCGGCATTTACCAAAAGTTAGGCCGTTTATACGAGGCCTTGCCTTTGTTTGAAACGGTCTATTCTTTCAATAAGGAAGTGTTAGGTGAAAAACACCCATCAACCCTAACCAGCCTCAATAACTTGGCCGGCATTTACCGAAATTTAGGCCGTTTAGACGAAGTTTTGCCTTTAGCTGAAAAAAGCCATCGCCTCACCAAGGAAGTTTTAGGCGACAAACATCCTGATACGCTTAGAAGTCTTAATAACTTGGCCTTTATTTACCAAAAAATAGGCCGCTTAGACGAAGCCTTGTCTTTGTTCAAAACAGGTTATTCCTTAAAAAAGAAAGTGTTAGGCGAAAAACACCCATCAACCCTAACCAGCCTCAATAACTTGGCCGGCATTTACCGAGATTTAGGCCGTTTAGACGACGTTTTGCCTTTAGCTGAAAAAAGCTATCGCCTCACCAAGGAAGTTTTAGACGACAAACATCCTGATACGCTTACAAGGCTTAATAATTTAGCGCTCATTTACAAAAATTTAGGCCTGTTAGATAAGGCTTTACCTTTGTTGGAAAAAAGCTATCACTTAACAAAGGCAGTTTTAGGCGAAAAACATCCAGATACCCTCACCAACCTGAATGGTTTGGCATTAATTTACCATGAGTTAGGGCGCTTAGATGAAGCATTGCCTTTATTTGAAAAAAATTATCACTTAACCAAGGAGGTTTTACGCGACGAAAAACACCCAACAAACGTCTCAAATCTTAATAAGATTGCGCTATGTTATCAAGATTTAGGCCGTTTGGACAAAGCCTTGCCTTTGCTTGAAAAAGCTTATCGCTTATCTGTGGAAGTGTTAGGCGAAAAACATCCAGAAACGCTCACAAGCCTTAATAACTTGGTCGTCATTTACCAAGATTTAGGCCGCTTAGACGAGTATGTATTGACTTTGTCTGAAAAAAGCTATCACTTATCACTTTTAGAGTTAGGTGAAAAACACCCAGAAACGCTCACAAGCCTTGGTAATTTGGCGCTGTTTTACCAAGATTTAGGTCGCTTGAAAGAAGCCTTACCTTTGTCTAAAAAAGCTTATCGCTTGTCTGTGGAAGTGTTAGGCGAAAAACACCCAGACAGTATCATAAGCCTTAACAATTTGGCACTCAATTACCACAACTTAGGCCGCTTGGACGAAGCTTTGCCTTTGGCTGAAAAAGCTTATCGCTTAAATCAGGAAATTTTAGCAGAAAAACACCCAGAAAGCCTCACAAGCCTTATGAATTTGGCAATGTATTATGCACTAAAAGGTCATATTCGGAAAAGCGTTAAACATTTTGAACAATACGTGGCTGGCGTAGAAATTTTGCGACGTGGCGATTTATCCGCAGAAAATCGCCAAGCCTTGTTTGAACAAAGGGTACTTGGTTATTTTGAGCTTTCCTACTTATATCTTAATCAGCATCGCTCCTTTGAGGCTTTTCGCCTAGCCGAAATGAGCAAAGCCCGTACCTTGCTCGAATCCTTAGCGGCCAAACTCGCCGCCCAACAAAGTGGCCTCACCGCCAAAGAGCAACAACAATTGCAAGACTCTGAAGCGCGTCTGGCTGTTTTAAACGATCTGATTGCCAAAGCTTCGGAAGACAATCGCCTTGAAGAACAGATTGTGTTGGAAACTGAAAAAAACAAACGGGTTCGCCAGTTCAACCAATTCCATCGTGAGTTAATGGCAAAATATCCCAAGTATGCCCAACTCAGCGAGGTACAGATTGTTGGTGCCCAAGAAGGTGCGAAATACTTGCCGGCGGATGCCGTGCTAATCAGCTATCTAGTCGTCGATAACAACAAGGTGTTAGCCTTTACTTTGCAGTCTAACGGTAGGCTCACCGCGCACAATTTGGGAAAAATCCCCAACCTCAAAGAAAATGTGAAAGACTACCAACGCCAACTGTCTCTATTGGGGAGAGGGCGGCCGATTGTACGGGGGAATGAATTTAAGAAGGATAGAGAAACCCTCAGCCGTGAACTGGGAAAGTACTTGTTAGAGCCAATCAAACCCCTCATCAAAGATAAACAGCACTGGATTATCTCACCGGATGGCCCGTTGGCGTTGATACCGTTTGAAACATTGCGTCTTGAAGGCGAAGCACAGCCGGTGATTGCCCAACATCACATCACTTATGTGCAATCCTTGTCCGTGTTGAAACTGTTGCAAGAACGCGATAAGGAATACAAGGCTCTGAAGAAACGGGGAACCTTATTGGCAATGGGTGCGCCGCATTATGGTAAAAACCGCCAAGGAGTCACGACGCGAAGCGAGATCACGCTTGGAGGTTTGACAGAAAATCCTAACAGTGTTGAGATTGCCCGTCGGCTCGTGCGCAGTGGCGATTATGGCCGTGCGGTTAGGCAATTCGGCCTAATGAGATGGAGAAACTTACCCGGCGCGTTGGCCGAACTGGAACAATTAGAAGCACTCTTTAAAGAGACTCAACCCGCTATCTATATACAAGAAAAGGCCACCGAGGCGCAACTACAACGCCTCAACCAACAAGGCGAATTAGCTAACTATCGTTACTTGGTGTTCTCAGCACATGGCTACCTGAGTCCACAAGTGTCGGCCCTCTCTTCCATTGTATTAGGGCAAGTCAACAACCCGCCCGGCATTGATGGCTATGTCACCGCTGGCGAGTGGCCGGGTTATGACTTAAAGAGTGACTTAATGGTGTTATCGGCCTGTGAAACCGGCCGAGGTGAAGTCGTCGGCGGCGAAGGTGTGATGGGATTGCCTTATGCGTTTTATGTCGCGGGCAATAAAAATACTATACTGACGTTATGGTCAATCTCCGATAAGGTGACGACGGAGTTTGTCACGAGCTTTTTTGCTAAACTCAAGGCTGGCAAAGGACAACTAGAAGCGTTGACGGCCACTAAGCGCGAGTTTATTGAAAAGGGTGGACGTCATAGCAACCCGGCGTATTGGGCCGCGTTTGTGTTGTATGGTGTTTAAGCAACTACAGGGATTCGTTATAAGAAAGGATAAAGCAACTACAGGGATTAGTTATAAGAAAGGATAAAGCAACTACAGGGATTAGTTATACTTTGCACCGTCACAATTATTTCTTAAGAAATGACAAGAAAGCTCAGTTTATGGCGGTGCTTAGTATATAAGTATCTGTGCATAAATAATCAGGTATTTAGAAAGCCCGTTTTTTGAAAAACTTGGGATCGAGCTTTGAATAAAATACCTGAAAAATTATGCTTCAGTACTTACAAACTTAGGCGCTAAAGCGCCTACTACAAACGCAAGGCGCTAAAGTGTCTACTACAAACGCAAGGTGCTAAAGCGCCTACTACAAACGCAAGGCGCTAAAGCGCCTACTACAAACGCAAGGCGTTTCGTAGTACTATTCGTTTATCCGCGTAATAATTATTCTACCTGAAAACCCACAAGCCCAGTTGCCCAATCACCATTCCGTACCATAGGTCGGCCACGCCCTCCATGTACGGCATGTCTAAACAATAACCACTCTAACTGATTAGAACTCCCTTTTTTTTGAAAAGCCTCTTGCTCTAACAGAGACACATCAATTGAATAACGGCTAGTAATAAATTTGAGGGTTTCTTCACCCGCCAACCCCGTAACCAAGCCAATCTGCTCCTCGACCAATTCCCGCGTTTCTCCCGCCGGCACACGAGCAGATTCCATGCGATCCTCCTTAAGGGGGAAAATAGAGTAGATAGCACCATCGGGCCCAATATTCAGAATGTAACAATAATAATCCACCCATTTGGATTCGTTACGCAAAGTAAAGGTGAGAATCTGCTTTTGGGTTAAAACGAGCTTTTGGATATCCGCCAAGCTATAAGGCCCCTTTATCTTGCGATAAAACTGACCTTCACCTTCCATAAACCGACAATTTGGGCCAGTTTGACAAGATCCGACCGGACTCAGGATATCAGCTTGTAACGTCACAGGTATCTTGCGGCCACGACGACTTTGGAGTGCTTTAATTTCACGGATACGGGCTAATTTGTTTAAATTCTCCTGTACCAACTGAATGCCTCTTGTCGGGTTATCATTATCAAAATGAATTTGCAGGTTTTCATTTAATAACCGTTCTTCTTGTGCCAGTACCCATAATTCAGGCGGTTGATTAGGAAAGGATTTTGGTAAAGGATCGTTAGCCTTTGCCCGAATCAACTGACCGTTCTTTCGCTTGGGGCGCAACAAGTGCAACCGTAGATCAGTATTAGACGGATCATCGGTAAGAGTATAGGCTGGCAGTGCTTGCGTCTCATCGGAACGGGTTTTAAAGGCCGCTTGTATCGCTTGCAACAAAGGCTTGTCTTTCCCAGTTGGAAAGTCGGCCTCTAAAGTCACCTTGATGGGTGTAAAATGGTAGGCATGCTCTTCCTCTACCACCAAATCACCCGTTTGAAAAGCACCCTCTGGTTTAGGTTTACCATAACTGGCGAACGCTTCAACCCGATTGACAGTAAGGTAAGGTAAGCTTTGTGGGTTCGGGTGTTGGGGTTTATACAAGCGATAAACCGAGTCGGCAGTCACGCCGGCGAGAAAACCGGCGGGCATTTTTATCCAGTCATTTTCAACTTCAGTGACTGAAAGCGTCGGCGGCTGCGCTATAAAACCACCACCCAACACTTGTGTTTGAGCCTCACCCTCCATCTGTGGTTGCTGCACCACACCGCGCTCGGCCGTGACTTGGGCATAAGTTCGCTTATAAACATGATCCCAAGTGTCACCCGCTTGTGCTTGTTGTAAATTATGTGCCCAATGCCAAGTAAAAACACCGTAATATTTGTCTTGTTTGTCAATGACCGACTCATCGTCTCGCGCCACGCCTATGTGTCTCTTTTTGTCAATGGCCGACTCATCGTCTCGCGCCGCACCTACGCGGATTCCACGCTCAATTGCCGGCCGGGTGTAGGTAAGTTGACCTAAAATATGGGGCCTGTCATCCTCTTCTACCGCCCGCGTGAGATCAAATCCCTTGCTCACCGTGGCCGAGTGACAAGAATCCGAGACAAACACCACTTGCTCGGTTTTGGCATACAACGCCGCCAACCAAGCGTTGATTTCATCGTCCAACACATCGTAGTTGTTTTTATCCATCGCCTTGCTGGCGCGTGCGCCGAAAGAAACCCAAGTTTGGTCTTGGCCGCTTTTTTCATCACCATTTAAATCAGTGGCTTGCGAGCCATGACCGGAATAATGGATATAGACAAAATCACCGGCTTTCACGCGTTCAATCAGCGCATTGAACGCGTTTTCAATGGCGGTGTGAGTGGCTTTGTCATCCAACAGAATCGTCAAATTCTCATTAGAGAAGCCAAACCGTTCTTTCAACACGCCCTTCGTCAACTCGATGTCATTGATAGGGCCTTTGAGAGAATGAAAAGGCGTATTGCGATAGTCCTGGATCCCAATAAGCAAAGCATGTTTGCCAACCGCGAGGGGGGACTTTGGTGTGAACGGGGCAACATCATCATGCATCGTTTCGGTGACTGTTTTGTTGGAAAATTCCCCGTTTTCAATTGGGAACACTACCGTTGCCGGAACAATGAACAAGCCCAGAAAAACGATAGACAGTAATAAATACTTGATTTTTAATGGATTCATAAGTTTTGCCTCATTGAACTACAAGGATTCGTTATTATAACGGATAAAGCAACTACAGGGATTCGTTATAATAACGGATAAAAAAGCAACTACAGGGATTCGTTATAATAACGGATAAAGCAACTGCATGGATTATACTCAGTATTTCCATCAGTTTGCCGGGACTACCTAGTATCTGTACCGTGCGCGTTTTCCACAAATACCATCCCTTTGAGGGATGGTATCTGTTCTCTCGTGCGTTTTCCAGAGATACTTCATTCGTTTATCCGCGTAATTAGTTGTACTAATCAGTCGTTTATCCGCGTAATTAGTTGTACTAATCAGTCGTTTATCCGCGTAATTAGTTGTACTAATCAGTCGTTTATCCGCGTAATTCGTTGTACTATTCGTTTATCCGCGTAATTCGTTGTACTAATCAGTCGTTTATCCGCGTAATTAGTTGTACTATTCGTTTATCCACGTCATTAGTTGTACTATTCATTCGTTTATTCGCGTAATTAGTTGTACTAATCAGTCGTTTATTCGCGTAATTAGTTGTACTATTCGTTTATCCGCGTAATTAGTTGTACTAATCATTCGTTTATCCGCGTAATTCGTTGTACTAATCATTCGTTTATCCGCGTAATTAGTTGTACTAATCAGTCGTTTATTCGCGTAATTAGTTGTACTAATCAGTCGTTTATTCGCGTCATCCGTTGTACTATTCGTTTATCCGCGTAATTCGTTGTACTACTTTTCATTTTTCATTTTTCATTCTTAATTAATACATATATGGCTAACCTTTTTTCCCTTCCTATTTGGACAGTCAACTTAGCATTTTCTGAAGATATTAGCCTTGTTTCTCCCCTACTTATCCCAGAAACCATCACAGCTAACGAATCATCCGCCACCCTTGCCCAAACGCTGATCAAACGCTTGGAAGAGAACAACATTAAGCTGGGAGAGTATCTGGAAATGCTCCGTCATGCGCCTACCTTGTCATTAGTTAGTTCGCAGTTGACGGTTTTCCTTAAAGCGCCCCGTAAAAATCCTAGCTATCCAGACTTAGAAGTGGGATTTGATTATTTTTATACTTCGCTCCCCAATCAACACTACTTGGGATTTATCCCGGTGCTAGGCATCGAAGGCTATGCTGAGACACCCGAAGAACTCGTCACGGTGTTACAACAGGCTGTTGAACTGGAGTTTTCCCGTAAAAAACGCTTAACGGATGTGCGGCATTTAATCACTACCCAGTGGTATGAAGAAATAGAGACCGAAAAACATGTTATAGAAACCCGTTTTCACAACTTGTCTGAGCTTGCCAATCTGCATGATCGCAAAGAGCGAGAATGGTTGCCGGAGATAGCACAGTCCTTAAAACGTCTAGGGCAACGTCGCTGTTTTGGGCGCGACAATGAGCTTGAACAAATGCTACGCGCCTTGACGGGCAAATATAGTCGCAGTGTGCTGTTGGTTGGACGTGCTGGTGTCGGTAAAACGGCATTGGTTCAAGAGGTGTACCGCGTGGGCGCAGAACGAGGCCTCGGCTCGGTGACGTTTTGGGAAACGACGGCCGCACGTATGTTGCAAAAACTTACCGTAGAGAGTGGCTGGGAAGAATCGCTAGGGCATGTTTTAGAAGAACTTAGCCAGCGTGGCGACATTCTCTATGTGCGTAACCTTGCCCAATTGTTTGAAGTTGGGGCTTATGTGGGTAATCCTATCAGCATGGCCGAATTTATGCGCGAATATTTGGCGCTGGGCAGTGTGCGTCTTGTCACCGAATGCACCGATGAGGAATTTGCCACTATTGAGACACGAGCGCCCGGCTATACTGGCCTGTTTCAAGTGCTGCGCCTCGAACCGCCAGCCGTCGTGCAACAGCCTGATATTGTGCGTCGCCGTCTGCACGTCTCTCATCCTAAACAACTCATACCAAAACCAGCCATTGAAGAAACCCTACGGTTACAACACCGTTACGCTCTCTATTCCGGTTTTCCGGGCAAAACGGTGCATTTTTTAGAATCGCTTTTAAATCAAGAGAATAACACGGCCTTGACTCGAGAAGCGGTGGTGACGCGATTTTGTGAAGAATCGGGAATGCCGCGTTTTTTGGTGGATAGCCGTACCACTTTAAACCTTGATGATTTGCGACAATTTTTTCAATCGCGCCTCTTTGGACAAGATGCTGTTATTGATATTGTGGTGAATTTATTGGCTTCTGTCAAAACTCGCCTGACTCGTCCGGGTAAACCTATCGCTTCCTTATTATTTGTCGGCCCCACCGGTGTGGGCAAAACGGAATTAGCTAAAGCGCTTGCTGAGTTTATGTTTGGCGACAGCAAGCGGCTGATTCGCTTTGATATGAGTGAATTTTCTGACGAAATCGCCGTACTACGTCTGACGGGCGACGTTTCGGGTGGACAAGGATTACTAACCGATAAGGTAAGACAGCAACCGTTTTCTGTGGTTTTGTTTGATGAATTAGAAAAGGCGCATTTTGCGTTTTATGATCTCTTATTACAAGTGATAGGAGAAGGGCGCTTAACGGATGCACGGGGGCAAGTTGCCGACTTTTGCAGTAGTGTGATTATTATGACGTCTAACATCGGTGCCGGTGTCAGCCGCCAACGTAGCCCTGGCTTCCATGAAAGAGACAAGAGTCTAACAGCCTTGCATCAACACTATCTCCATACGGTGCAACAATTCTTCCGGCCCGAATTGTTTAATCGCTTAGATCAAGTGATTCCGTTTAATGCGCTTTCTTTAAACGTTTTGCGCCCCATCGTGCGCCGCGAACTTGATAAAATCATAGCACGGGATGGCTTACGGACACGCGAGGTGAGTTTACAAATTGAAGACGCTGTTATCGACTATCTGGCTAATCTCAGCGGCGACAGTCACTATGGCGCTCGCCAATTGCAACGCTGCTTACATGAACAGGTGGTGATTCCACTGGTATCGACTGTAAACCGTTATCCGTTTTCAACGTCGATGAAAATCACCGTTAGCAAAGGCGAAAATGGGCTAGACTTCAAAACGATGATATACACCCAAAAAGCCCGTGCCGACCAAACCTTGGTTGACACCAAATGGACTTTACGGGAACTCTCAACTGAGGCCACCAAAACTCGTCGTTTAGCGCAAGTCATTAACGAAGGCCCTACCATGAACCAACTCTGGAGCAAATGGGACATTTTAGAACGTGATCGTCGCAGCATGAGAGAAAAATTTTGGCAAGAACCTTTCACGGCACATGAATATGGTGTTTTGCATAACCTACTGGAAAATGCGAAGACGCTGTTGCAACGCATTGAATCTATTGAAATTGATTGCTCATTAGCCTTCATCGGCATCAATGCGCCCACAGATAAACTGACTACGGCCCTGCTTAATTGGCAAAAAGCGCATGAAGCATGGCAGGTACAACTGTTAGACACCGTGCAGCCAGAGACGGGCCTGTGTATGCTCAGCATCTACGGCGCACCTGAATATATTAGTCATTTAGTCAGTATATTCAATCAGTTAGTTAAAAATAACGCTTGGGTAGTCATAGAACGCGCCGTGTGGTTACGGCACAATGAAGAAAAATACATTTACACAGCTAACGCAACGTTACCCAAACGGCCGGGGGATAGATTGGTAGGCCGTGAACTACAGATTATGGGGCAGGGGGCCGTGCTTTACTTTGCCAAAGAAGGCGGTGTGCATATTTGGGTGGATAGTGAGAAAGAAGAACATCCTTATGCGGTGTTGATAGCGCAATGTACCATGAACAAATTCAAAACCCCACAAGGCGTACATCGCAAGAAATTTTTAGAAGCCTTGGACAAAAAACGACAATATTGGAAAAATGGTTTTTTTGAGTTTGCTCAGAAGATACACACCGGATCAAATTGGCAGTCGGTGTTGGAAATGCAGCTTGATAAGAATTTTAAAGAGCGGTTGCGGCGGGTGCTTTGTGGAGAAGTGATAGAAATTGATCAATATTTAGAGGATGAACTGTCTTTAGACGATGATCTGTCTTTAGACGATTTATCATTGGATTTTGATGACGTACCATTTTAACGAGCCGAGGAGTAGCGTTGCCAAGGGCGTTGCCAGGGCTTTGCACGTGGGATTGCCCCTACAAACCGTCATGTAATGTAGGGGCAATCCTTTATGGTTGCCCTCGCAATCTTTTATGGTTGCCCTCGCAATCCTTTATGGTTGCCCTCGCAATCCTTTATGGTTGCCCTCGCAATCCTTTATGGTTGCCCTCGCAATCTTTTATGGTTGCCCTCGCCCAAAAGCAACGCCCTTGGAAAGCCCCAACGGAAATGATTGTTCTAATAACTCATTAAGATTTTTAATCGTGGTAATTGGTAATTAATAATTAGTTAATTATACATGACTATTAGCAAAAGTTTAATTTACGGTTCTAGTTCCAAAAGCTACTTGTCTTGAAATAACACCAAAAGCGTGAATCTGCTTATAAACACATTTGATAAGATATCTTGCCCCCCCTTTTTACACCGTGTCAGTGTGACAGGCGCAAATATTTTTTGGCGAGGGCGCATCGATAAATTGGTGGTGGAGATGGTTTTTGAAAAAACGAACAATTCTGTTATTATGCAGTGCGAATTCGTGAACTAACCTAAAGTTTTTTTATAGTGGTAATTGGTCATTTATAATCAATAAATTACTAATTATGATTACAGAAAGTTTTATTTACTGTTCAGGTTCCAAAAGCTACTTGTCTTGAAATAACACAAGACTAAAAAACGCGAATCTGGTTATAAACACATTTAATAAGAAATCTTGCCCCTTTTACACCGTGTCAGTGTGACAGGCGCAAATATTTTTTGGCGAGGGCGCATCGATAAATTGGTGGTGGAGATGGTTTTTGAAAAAACGATCAATTCTGTTATTATGCCGTGCGAACTCATGAACTAACTAAAATTTTTTTATAGTGGTAATTGGTTATTTATAATCAATAAATTACTAATTATGATTACAAAAAGTTTAATTTACGGTTCAGGTTCCAAAAGAGACTTGATTTCTTTTGTAGCTGTGCCCATTTATTTAACATCTATTTGACTTGGTTTGAAGTCAACAAAAATCAATACATTAACGGGTACGGGATATTTTATAACTTCACTCAAAAAAAATTGACAGTGATAAAAATTTCAAGTATTCTTTAATAAGAATTGAGAGTGGTTAGCCTTCCACGTTAAAAAAAAATGGGTTCAAGCAATGTTACCCTTAGCTAAAGCGAGGGGATAATGGGTTGATCGTTCCCGTGTTCGGATTTATTAATATTTGTTAATAGATGTTACAATTATCAAAGAATTGCTATCTAAGGTTTCAAAATAATCCAATTAAGGAGTTTTTAGTTATGAAAAAACTGTTAATCGTTGGCACAATCGCTGTGTCTATGTCTTGCATTCATTCGGCCAATGCCGTTGATCCGGTTACGGCGGGTGTCGTTGTGGGCGGTGCTGCTAAGGCGGCTGTTGAAGGAACGGCCGCGGCCGTCGCTGCCGGTGCTGTCGGGACGGCCGCTGCAGCGGCCGTTGCGAGTCCGGTTGTGGGGCTTGCTGCTGGAGTCGGAACGGCAGCTGTGATGAATGATCAACTCTTCGACGAAGCCGAGTGCAAAAAAGCTAAAACGGAGAAAGCGTGTAAGGCAGCCAGAATTAGCACATACACCGGTGCGGCTGTTGGGACAGCCGGTTCCCTTGCTGCTCTCGGAGTGGCCGGTGCCAGCACAGCGGGTTTAGCAACCATTGGGGGTGCCATTGGCGGCGGTGCGATAGTGGGTGCCGCGGCGCTGATTGCCGCCCCTATTGTTGTGGCAGCGGCCGTTGGGGGTGCCGTTTATTTGTTGTGGGGTGACGACGAAGAGGATAAAGCCACGACTAACCCAGAGACGACTAACTCAGAGACGACTAACTCAGAGACGACTAACCCAGAGCCGACTAACCCAGAGACGACTAACTCAGAGACGACTAACCCAGAGACGACTAACTCAGAGACGACTAACTCAGAGACGACTAACTCAGAGACGACTAACTCAGAGACGACTAACTCAGAGACGACTAACTCAGAGACGACTAACTCAGAGACGACTAACTCAGAGACGAATTAAGCCAAAGGACGGCGACAACACCTAAAACGCAGACTGACGTGTAAATTTGGAAATCAAGAAACCAAGTTTCTCTTAGAAACTTGGTTGATGTGGATATCAATAAACCAAGTTTCTCTAGGAAACTTGGTTTTTTTTTCAATTAAAAACCTCTGGGGTTTTCAAAACCTCAGAGGTTTTTTTTTTGTGGGTGAGGTTGCTTTTTAAAAAATCCGATGTCTCAAAGACATCGGATTTTTAGCAAATTATAGCCGTTTGCAGTATACTTAGCCAACGATTTGAGGCTAGAACACACCCACCGCAACTAATGAAATGGGGGGTGTTCTAGCGAATAACTTTTTAAAAATCCGATGTCTCAAAGACATCGGATTTTAAATAAATGAATGTTTATAATACCTTGAGGTGGTGGTTGACTCAAGTTCTTTGAGCCACCACAAACCCATTTTTATTCCGCCTTTAAAAAAGATATGTAAAAATAGTCAATTAAATAACCCTATTTTCATTAACAATTACCTTATTTTCATTAACAATTAGCTTCGCGATCCTTCGGTTCACAATTAGCTTCGCGATCCTTCGGTTCACAATTAGCTTCGCGATCCTTCGGTTCTTTTACTTCGTTCTCTTCGTTCTCGTCACAATTCACAATTCACAATTCACAATTCACAATTCACCATTCACAATTCACAATTCACAATTCACAATTCACAATTCATCATTCATCATTCATCATTCACCATTCACAATTCATCATTCATCATTCACCATTCATCATTCATCATTCACAATTCACAATTCACAATTTTCATCGCCCCATCAATACTCTCCCCAAAATCCGTTACAATCAGAAATTTCTCTCAAAAACATTCATGCCGTCTGTTCCCCTAGAATTCCCAGTCCTAGTCACTCCTTCAAAAGAAGGCTATCATCTGCGCCCCTTATTTTTAGAGAGTCCTAGCAGCACCGCCAAACGCTTTCGTGATGCGGTAGATTTACTCATCAAAGAGGTGCGCCGACGGTTTCGTAGCTTTGAAACGGAGCGCGGGACAATTGATGAATTATTGTGGTTTGCCTTTAATCCCAAACTCAAGTTTGAACTGAAAAAACTTTGTTTTGCCCTTGGGCCTTATATGGTTTTTGGCGATTTTGCCGTCGTGCGTTTTTCTCTGAAAGCTCATCAAATCTTATGCTTGCCCGGCTTTGATAATTTCTTTGCGATTGAAAGTAAAAACCTCTTTGAACATGGCAATTTTGGCGAGCAATTGACGAATTTTGTGCATGATCGCTTGCAGGAGCGGCGCAAAAAAAACCCTAGCGGGTTTTCTCCCAACGACTACTACGCCAGCGGCACAGAGTTTGTGACGACCGTTTCTATGCAAGTCAGCGTGAAACTTGCTAAATTTCCGTTTGAAAATCAAGGAAATGCTTTATTTGCCTCGTTGGCCGGCCTTGGGCAAAATTTTTCTGGGGCCACAGAACTGGCTCGCGTCGGTTCCAATTGGCGCGACGACTATCCTAACCGGCTACAACGGGCCGCGTTGCGTGACGATGCCGTGGAAAGACTCGGCAAACTGCTTTTCGGGCCTTTGAATACGGCAGTGGTTATCGTCGGGCCGCCCGGGTGTGGGCGCACGACGTTGCTGCATGAAACTTTTTACCGTTATCTTCAGGAACAGGAAAACCAGTCCAAGTCTCGTGCCGCAACCATTTGGCATATTGACCCTAACCGCGTGATTGCCGGCATGAGCATTGTGGGCCAATGGCAGCGGCGGTTTGAGTCTATTTTAGAATATATCATCAAGGGCAACCAGAAACGACCATCTCATACCCGTCCGCGCTTATTTGTCGATAATTTGGTCGCGCTTTTTCGTGTCGGTAAAAGTGCCCAAAATTCGCTAACGCTCAGCGATGTGCTAAAGCCTTATTTGGAACAACGCGCCCTCACCTTCGTTGCCGAAGCCAGCCCCGAAGAGTGGAATGTGGTGATGGAAACGGATCGCCGGTTTACCGATTTATGTCAAGTGTTTCGCCTTGATGAACCGAGCGTGGCAGATACCGCCCGTATCACACTCTTGGAGCGGGCACGTTTGGAACAAGTGCATGAGTGTGAAATTGAGAATGAGGCGATAGAGCGTGTGTTTGCCTTAACGCATTCTTTGCTGCGAAACACTGCCATGCCCGGCAATGTGGTGGGTTTTATTGAGCGGCTTGCCGCTAAACATCGTCATAGCGCGATTGGTATCGCGCAAATTGAAGCGGCAATTGGCGAAATCAGTCGCATGAGTAGCGCTTTACTTGATCGCCAAAAAACTTTACGCAAAGAAACCGTTCTTAAGGCCCTATCGGCCCAACTGGTTGGTCAACCAAAGGCCGTTAATTGTCTAGCCGATGTGATACAAACTGTCAAGGCCGGCCTACAAGACCCTAAAAAGCCTATGGCGACTATGCTTTTCATCGGCCCCACTGGTGTTGGTAAAACACAAGCGGCCAAGGTGTTAACTCGTTATTTATTCACTGATGAATCGCAACTGATACGGCTAGACATGAACGAATTTGTGACTGAGGTTGATGTTGGGCGATTGATTGGAAGTTGGGCGCGTCCCGAAGGCTTGTTGACAACACAAGTACGTCATCAGCCTTTTTGTGTTCTGCTGCTAGATGAAATCGAAAAAGCCCACCCGGCGATACATGATTTACTATTGCAAGTGCTGGGCGAAGGGCGACTCACCGATGCGTTGGGGCGCACCACTGATTTTACCAATACGCTTATTATATTAACCTCCAATTTAGGGGCCGAACAAGCCAGCCGCCATGTCGGTTTTGTGGAAAGAGACGCGCAAAACCAAGCCAGCGGCTATCGCGCCGCCGTTGAAGACTTTTTTCGCCCAGAATTACTGAATCGTATTGACCGCATGGTGGTGTTCAAATCATTAGAATTACAAGATGCAGTCGCCATCACCCGCCTGCAATTGGACGATTTATTACAACGCGATGGCTTTGTGCGACGGGCAACCATTCTGAATATTTCCGAACAGGCGTTGGTGGAAGTCGCGCAACGGGGCTTTGATGCCGTCTTGGGAGGACGCGCCCTCAAACGCGCGATTGAGCGCGACTTAACGGCCTTAGCGGCGACGCAGTTAGTCAATCTTAACGCCACGCAACCCATTATTTTAGATATTCTTTGGGAAAACGAGCGTTTACAGCCCCGCATTACCGCCCTGCTCCCGACGCCACCTTCAATCGGCGCAACAACACAACTGACGCAATTACTGACTTACGAAAGCGTCAGCCGTCTGCTCGAATTTGTCACTGAGTTGCGGGAGCGGCTTTATGGCTTACGGGATATACAAGCTGTTGACTTGAGCGCGACTACCGACAAGGTACGGTTGCTTTTGACGATGCAAGAAGAAGTTTTTGAAATAAAAGAAGAATTAGATGAAATTCTCTGGGCAATAGAAACGGCGCGTGATCCAGATGAGGCCAGTTTTGCCGCCGCGACACAATCAGCACTTTTTCAGTTTGGTTGGTCTAAAGAACAATACCTTAACAGCGCAGATTTTTATGCCCATCAAGACATTCGTGACTTTTTAGAAGAAATGTATGTGGTTGCGCCGAGATTGATTCGGGACTCAAACAGTAAATGGTTGAATTTATTAATGAATGCCACCTTGTTAGGGTTTTTCTGTCGAGGCACAGAATTAAATCAGCAAGAAGACTTGAAATTGATATTGCATTCGCGAGTACATGGTAGCGGTGAAACGGAATTAGATTATCTAGTGACGGCCTACGAAAAAGCATTGGCTCTTATAGGGATAGAAACCACGCGCCTGTCACTGACAACGCCAGGCTTTCGTCACCTACAAATCAAGGGCCCACGTTTACAAACGTTATTGCGCGGCGAAGAGGGCATTCATTTATTCCATCTACCCAACGAAAACGCGCTACCGATTCAAGTCAGCCTAAACCCATTAAACACAGAACCCATCGCTACCAGTAAGACATTACATATTATTCGCAGTTACGCGCTCCCCGCACCAGACAGTGGCAAAGCGGGCGTGCTGACTGATTTACGCACCGGGATGCTCAATCGCAGTACTATTGCGCCCCACGAATGGGCCTTACTCTGGTATGCCAATTTGCCGGCCGAAGAACGAGTAGGGCTCCTTAGCGAAGCTTGCACGGAGTTTGGCAACCTCAGTCCAAATCGAAGGGGCTAGTGCAAGAAGGCGGAAATCTTCATACCACCCATTAGTACTAGGCCGGGTGGTGTGAGTATTTCCGCCGTTTGTAGTAGTGGCTTTAGCCACTAGACGGTGGGCGATTACAAGCCGACTACAAAGTTATTTGATTACAAGCCGACTACAAACTCCGTAAACGACAATTCAAAGCCTGAAGCAGAGAGGGCCATGAGTTGAAATCCGTTGAGCCATTATGCCATAAGGCCCACAATTGACGGCCATCAGTCTGGCCGAATCTCGTTTGTAGCTGAAGGAAAGCCACTAGTCGGCATTGGATGAATCGGCTACTACAAATTCCGTAAACGACAATTCAAAGCCTGAAGCAGAGAGGGCCATGAGTTGAAATCCGTTGAGCCATTATGCCATAAGGCCCAAGTACCGGAGAACAAAAATCCTCATACCACCCGCCATGAGGCTTTCGCTACCATCCCTGCCGGGTGGTCTTTTGATTTCCGCTTTCCTGTACTAGTACTTTATCAATGTTCTATTGACGGGTAACATTTTAACTTGGCACTGTCAAACATTCTCTGGCACTGCCAAACTAAAGTTTGGACTCCTGATTACTTAAACTTTTCACTGATAACTGTGTAAAGGATTTTAAATTTAATAATTAGTATAACAAATTCCTTATCTAAGTGATTGATTAAAAAAGACTGTTACAGCTTTGTAGCAGGAATACAGATGACATGCGACAATTTTGATACTGGCATCGAGATGAAGAAGTCTTTATCATACGCGCCCCAATCTGTGTCCAAACTTGAGTTTGGCAGGCGTCCAAGATTAATATAGCCTGGGGCAACGCCCCAGACAGGAAAGCCCCAACGGGGCGAGATTAATAAAGCCTGGGGCACCGCCCCAGGAAAGCCCCAACGGGGCGAGATTAATAAAGCCTGGGGCACCGCCCCAGGAAAGCCCCAACGGGGCGAGATTAATAAAGCCTGGGGCACCGCCCCAATGCCATTAAGTTAAGGGCAACCATAAAGGATTGCCCCTACATAACATGACGGTTCGTAGGGGCAATCCCTTGTGGTTGCCCTCACGAAAAAGCTTAACTTAATGGCATTGGGGGCACCGCCCCAGGTATCATGAAAAAATCTATTTTTTTTGGTTTATTGGTTTACCTTGCTTTACTACATGCTTGCCTTGAAAAGGAGCTCTAATTGCCATGAGAGATTTTCTCATTTTTTGCTCAGGTGCGGATAAAAACATACTCGAACAGTGTCCTACACCAGAAATGGCCAAGTATGAGGGCATTGGTGGGACTGTTTTTTTTACAGGATTGTTTGCAATGCTCTCCGGTGGATATGCACTTTATTTTGTTTTTCATTCGGGGGAATATGCTTTTCTTCCTGCCATACTTTTGGGAATGATTTGGGGGTTATTTATTTTTAATTTAGACAGATATATTGTGTCTAGTATGGTTAAACAGGGAAATTTTTGGTCATATTTTAATTTAGCCATTCCACGACTGGCACTGGCTATATTGCTTGCAATCGTTATATCCACACCATTGGAATTGAAACTGTTTGAAACTGAAATTAATGCGGAATTAATTTTAAAGGGACAAATTTTAATTATATCTCAAGAAGAGATTATTAGGAAGAAATACAAAGCACAAGAAGATGCTATTACAAGAAGGTTTCAACCGGCTATAAATGCGATTACTGTGAAAATCGATAATCTAACGAAGGAAAGTAATGAACTGGAATCAAAATTATCAAAAGAAAAAGATAGGTTGCATAAGCTTCGACAAGATGTTACATACGAAATGGAAGGCAAGAGCAATACAAAAAAGAAGGGATGTGGTTCAGTGTGTAAATATAAGCAATCTCTGGTAGAGAAGGCAGAAAAAGAAGTTAATAGACTTGAACAGAAAATTAAGGCACTTGAACAGGCTATTGCTTCTTTGCGAAAAAATAAAGAAGAATCAGAGAAGTCATTCAATTCAAAGATAAAAAAGTTACATTCTTCAGAAGAGAATGAAATTAACGATTTGAAACAGAAATGGAAAAATATGGGAAAATATGATGGCCTTGCTGCAAGATTAGAAGCACTTGGAGAATTAACCACTAAAAACGATACTCTTTGGTTCGCTTATCTATTCATCACACTGCTTTTTTTCACCATTGAAACGGCCCCTATTTTTGTTAAACTTATATCAAGTAAAGGGCCTTATGATTTTATTCTCGAAGCAAAAAATCAAAGAGCAATTGACGGGCCGGGCAGTGATCCCGTACCCGATCCCCCATTTATAGTGCATGAAAAACAAAAAGACAATCCTATATGGAGACAGAGGTATGAAGATACCATCCGAGCGAATAGAGAACGGAAGCAAGCGGGCGGTAACTGATTTAGAAATCCTTAGAAATCCGATTTTTTTAAAAATTTATTCAAACTCAATGGGAATAATATGCCAAATAATCTTGAAAAACCGATAACCTCCGAAATCGAATTACCTGATGATTTGGTCCATGTTGAAGGTGCTAGTTTTCAAATGGGCAGTGATAATGGACCTGATAGCGAAAAACCCGTCCATGAAGTCACACTCTCTGACTTTTATATCAGTCAATACCCAATTACCGTCAAACAATATAGGCTTTTTTGTGATGAAACAGGTAAACCCATGCCAAAGAAGCCTTCATGGGGCTGGCGGAGCGATCATCCCATCCTTAATGTCAGTTGGGAAGAGGCTAAAGCCTATTGTGAATGGAAAAATGGCCGACTGCCTACGGAGGCTGAATGGGAATTTTCAGCCATAGGTGGAAAGAAGAAGAGAGTCTATAAATATAGTGGGAGCAACCAAGCCAAGGATGTCGCTTGGTATGAGAAAAATGCCCGTTCTCAAACCTATATGGTTGGTAAAAAAACAGCCAATGAACTTAATCTGTTTGATATGAGTGGCAACGTATGGGAATGGTGCATAGATAGGTATGCATCTTATAACGGCGAACCACAAAACAATCCACAAGGCCCCACTGAAGGTAATAAACGTGTCCTACGGGGTGGTAGTTGGAATTGTGGTGACTACCGGTTACGAATCACTGTCCGTCGAGGTATAGATTCTAAGTACAAACACAGTGATGTTGGTTTTCGCCTTGTCAAAAGTAAAGAAGTGGTGAGGACTTTACTGTTGGAAAAGTAAATCGCTGAACTGGAAAAACAGTTAGAATTGCTTAATCAACAACATTATGAGTTGAAAACTCAAATCGCTGAACTTGAAAAACAGCACGATGACGAACTAATTTCAAGGCCGGAAAAGCAAATTGCTGAACTATAAAAACAGTGGGAGCTGTTCAATCAAAAGCATTCTGATTTGAAACAGAAAATCGCTGAACTTAAAAACCCGTTCTATGGAGAACTCAGTTCAAAGTTGGAAAAGCAACTCGCTGAACTGGAAAAACAGTTATAACGGCTCAATCAACAACATTATGACTTGAAAACTCAAATCGCTGAACTTAAAAAACAGCACGATGGTGAACTCATTTCAAGGCTGGAAACGCAAATTGCTGAACTGGAAAAACCGTTGGAATTGCTCAATCAACAACATTCTGATTTGACAAATAAAATCGCTGAACTACTCGCGTCAAAATTGACAAAAAAACTCGCTGAATTGGAAAAACACTGGAAACTGCTCAACAAAAAACTCTATCACTTGGAGTTATAGATGCAAAGACGGGAAACTGATAGTACAACGGATACGCGAAATAAACGGATGTTTTATCGACTTCATTTTCGGATTGAAAGTAAAGTCAATAAAAATACGGTTTTTCTAAACCAAACGGATCAATTTTTATTTTCACCCTTTTAATGCGAATTAAGGGTTGAATTAATTATTATGAAATCAAGGATTTATAAAAACTTCTGATTGAGAAGTTATAGAAGTAATTAAGAATTCAGAAATCCGATTTTTCAAAAAAATCGGATTTCTTCGGATTTCTTCGCAAGCTTATGTGAATATCTCTTAGCAATAAGCGCGTCAAAGCGCGTTTATTTTATAGCCCATTCAATCGAGATGCTCTCGTTGTAATAAAACACCTACAAAAAGTATGGCTAATTAGGCGCAATTGGGGGCCATAACTCAATTTGAAACCATTCACGTCGGCAAAAGTTTCGCTTCGCTGTACTTTTGCCGACGTAACATTTTATGGCCCCTAAATCAGGTAGTCTAAATAACCAGAAAATATCTCTTGCGTCAAAGCGCGTCAAA
>Ga0190283_1000461_pt1 | contig 21143 bp, 20 predicted proteins | sample 48691801_MG_FD_161669 | JGI IMG/M metagenome (GOLD analysis project Ga0190283, IMG submission 161669) | Hydrothermal vent microbial mat bacterial communities from Southern Trench, Guaymas Basin, Mexico - 4869-18-0-1_MG | ecosystem: Environmental > Aquatic > Marine > Hydrothermal vents >...
TTCAAAACCTTTATATATCTTTTCAAAATCTATGCCCATTACCGGATTGTCCCTGTATTTGTTTTTTAGCTTCTGCATTGCATTTATAAGTGCCTGATTTTTTATTCCATTGCCCAGGGCAAGATGCGCCTCCATATATGCAGACAGATCGTCTGCGCCTTTCACAAGGGCTCCGTCCCTTTCTCCTGTATCTGTGAATTCATCTTCGGTGAAGCGGCCTATATCTTTATGCCAGTTTTCCGGGATCAGTTTATAGATCTTTGACTTCATCTCCTCTATCTCATATTCCTTGATCAACCCGTCAAGGCCCTCTATGGATTTCTTTACCGGGTTTATAATATCCCTGGTAAGGACTTCGGGCAGATCATGGAAAAGACCTGTAAAGTAATTATTTATGCGGTTTTCAGTTTTTAGTCCAAGTCTAGTAGAGAAAAGGTACGAGAATATGGCAACAATAAGCATATGCCCAAGCACAGATGTTTTAGGGATGCGGTAAAGATGGCTCCATCTCTGCTGAAACCTGAGCTGGCCCGCAATACCTGCAAAATCCCTTAAGCTTTTATTTTCTTCCTTGAGAAAGAATTTCATACATCTTAGGTCCTGATATTCCTCCTGCTCCCGTTTTATGCTCTGATCTATCTCCTCGAATAAAAAGTTCCGGGGACCGGACTGGCTGATTATGGAAAATTCCCATTCAGTTATATAGAAATGTGCAGCGTTTACTATCCTTGTCTCCAGAACTTCTTCGGTGCTGTAGAGATGACTTTTAAGTTTTTCTACAAAACTGTTGCCCATTACCTGTACAAAGGGGCTCACCCTGTCAAATACCCACTGATTTAGTTTTCGGTATTTCTTTTTATCTTCCTTTATTTTATAGATAAGCGGGGGTTTTAGGTCCGTAAGGACTATCCTTTTCAGGAAATCGAATATGCCTGTTTCTATTACCCTGACCCAGTCCAGCTGCGCTTTTTTTTTGTCTTCTGCGCCAAGGTCCTCTTCGCATCTTCCGAGGATATAAGCCACGATCATCTTGTGGGCCTGCTTATCAAGCTCTGTAAATTCTACAGTCTTTATCTGGTCATTCCAGCGCTGCATGCTTGCAGCTTCGTAAATCTTTAATAGAAGTGAATTTAAATCCATATAGTGTATTTTTCTGAAATAAGCAAGTTTTAATAAAGCTTTAAAACCACCATTCCCATAATGTTTTCCTGTCTTGTCGTTTCTATAATTATAACAAAAAAAATAACTTTATTCTTTCTGGTTTCGGACACTTTATTAATTTACGCTAGCGGGCGGCTTTGGATTATTTTAGACCTGGCGCTCACCTCTGCCATTTACTTATGATATAATCTTATTATAGCTTAATGAAAACTATTAATAATGGGACCGGTCAATATGAGCAAACTTGAAGTCATAAAAGTTTTTGCGTCAAGGATAGAGGCCGAGCTTGCCAGGGGTTATCTTGAGACTATGGAAGTAAAAACCCGGGTAATCTCAGATGATGCTGACCAGCTTTATCCTTCTCTCGGAGCCATTAAGGGAGTAAGGCTTGTTACAGATGAAAAAAACCTTGAACAAGCCAGAGCCCTGCTGGAAAACAAGGGGGAATCTCTTTAACAGGGGATTTTTCTTTAAATCCCCCGCGATAATAAATACAGTGTTTCTAATATTTAAATGAATAAGACCATAGGACCAGATAAGGATACTAAAAAGCCAAAACTTGATGATATAAGGATGAGGCCTCTAAGACATGAGGACATAGATGATTATCTCAAGATAGAATTTGATGCATTTTATCCGAAACTAAGCTCCATCTACGGGAACCGCCGCAATGCTGCCTACAATATCATAAAAACTGAGATCGCCAGTAATTTTGATTCAGGGCGTTTCATGAACGCCCTCCACAAAGACAGGCCAGTGGGAATAATCGAGCTTGTCACAAAAGAAAGTTCTGAATGCTATAAGAGGAATTTTTGTCTTTACCTTAAATATCTTGGCCCCATTGGCGCTGTCCGTGCATATCTTTTAACATTTTTAGATATGCCCCGCCTGGATGAAAATACGATATACCTGGACAAAATCGCAGTGGACATGAATAACCGCCACCGGGGCGTGGCAACGCATATGATATCCTTTGTCGAGGATCTTGCACTCAACCGGAATAAGCATAAACTGCGCCTCTGGGTCGCACAAAAAAACAGTAATGCCTATCATCTTTACCGGAAGTCCGGATTCAAGCATCTGATGTTCAGGTCCTCAAGAATAGCTGAGAGATATTCTGGTTTCCGTGATTGGGTCTATATGGGAAAGACGCTTTGATCTAATATTTTTCATTATAGCTGTCGACCAAATCATTAAAATATTCAAAAAGCTTATTAACCGAATCATTAAAATCATTATATCTTAAAAGACTGCAATCATAATCGCCTGATTCCATACAGCTGATCTGGTTCTCCTTTTGATATATGATATCATTTGATATCTCTATAAGGTCATTATGCTCCTGGCTAAAACTGCCTGAACCCGGGATATTTTTAAGATCAGCAGATAGGTCGATAAGTTTTTGCAAGAAAGTTTGTTCTATTGCAATATCTTCAGGATCATTAAACGTCCAGCCCTGATCATGCGCATTATTTATATGGTTTATGGCTGCATTATATTCAGACAATACAGCACTTATATTATCCAGAAAACTACTCTCCCTGGAAACCTTCAGTTCAGATGTATCCAGGCCCTTTACCCTGTATGATATTCTCTGGACTATATCTGGTTCACTTTCTCCTGCCCATGTATAATAGAATCCTGTAGGATAGTACTTTTCACCATCGATTTTAAGACTCTTGTAAAATATGCCGGATCCTTTATACGTCTGGAGGTTTAGAAAATAATTATACTCCATAAAGTCCTCCTCCGAAGTCACATCGACCGGTATCCATCCATATCCCGGTAGTTTTATTTCCACCCAGGCATGCCCGTATGAAAGTTCTTTTCCGGGTTCATTTAAGATGCTGAATACCGGTATCCCCTGTACGATCATTGCCGGTATACCTGCTGCTCTGCATAGGGCCGCATAAAGCACAGAATAGTCGGTGCATACTCCTTCCCCATTCTGAAGGACCTGTGAAGCATAGTTAAACCCGAATTTTCCATTTTCCAGGGCACTGTGGTCATAATCCAGAGTGGCCGCAACAAGATCATAAAGCTTTTCAGCAATTATCAGGGGGTCCTTTTCCTGTCCCGCCGCGTCCCGGGCCGCAGACCTTATAATATTTGAGTCGCTGTCTATGAAATATTCGCTTTTTGTATAATCATCCAGGTCGGTATCCCCAAATTCATAGAAAGCCGCTCCGCCGATATCCGCATAATCATATTCATAAAGGGCTACATCACAATTTATATACGCTGTTTTTGATTTTCCCCGGGCAAGTTTTCCAAGATTGAACTGGGCTATTACATTAAACTCATCATTAAAAAGCTGATCCCCTTCCTCATAATTCGATCTCCTGTCCGCAACCACCTGATATGGGAGGTGGGTCTGGGGAACTTCAATAAGACAAAAAAGATCTTCTGCATCTCCGGGTCCCATATTTTCAAAAACATACTGTATCTCTACTGTCAGGCTATGCTCGGCTTCAATTATTATGCTTCCGCCTATTTCTACGACTTTTATATGTCTCCTTGCCAGCGACTGATCCCTTCCATCAGACACTATAAGCGTGATGGTATGCTCCCCTAATTCCGTAAAGGTGTGTTCCTGGTCCATTCCAGTAAACTGTTCCGTGTTCCCTATTTCCCACCGGTATTCAAGTATGTCCCCATCTGCATCGGATGAATTTTCTGCAGTAAGATATACGGGATTACCGGCTTCAATATAGTAGCCATTCGAATTCTGCTGGTATATATCCATTATCGCCAGAGGGGCGGTATTTCTGCTTTCATCATTGCTGCCGCCACCCGGACTATCGTCCGGATTATTATCAGCGCCAGCTGCGGTACCGCCAGTATTCCCGCCACCGGTATCCCTGCTGATATTGACTTCGGTCATCAGGTTTTCCAGGAGCGTACAGGATGCAGACATTGCAGTGGTGGTCACTATCATTGAGAACGCCAGCAAAACTATTATTAATGATCTAATATTCATGATTTATGAGGTTTTTCTGTAGATTTTTATAATAGTGCATCCCCATTTCTTTGAATTACCGACAGCAAAATACTTACTGTCATACACATATGCTGTGCTTTTTGATATTTAAAGGTCAGGAGCCAGCAGATCTTACTGCTATTGCTCCCAACCTTTTTATAAATATTAAACTTTTGATCTTTGGCTTAACTGATAAATTTCTCAGCCAGGAACTGGGCTATAAAGGCCACCGCGAACAATATGCTTACAATTATCATAAGCGGATGGAGCTGCCTTATCTTGCCCCTGAAAAGCTTTATAAGTGTATAGCTTATAAAACCAAAACCTATGCCATAGGATATGCTGTAGGTAAAGGGCATTATTATTATGGTGAGAAATGCAGGTATTCCGATCTCATAATCGACAAAGTCTATCTTTGTCATTACAGTCATCATCAAAAATCCCACGATTATCAGTGCGGAAGCTGTTACCGGATATTTATATACTCCTTCAGCAATCTCGACTCCTCCGCCCACAACAGCGATCAGGGGAGCAAAGAAAATTGAGACCAGAAATAAAAACCCCGTTACAGTCGGCATGATACCGGTTCTTCCTCCATCAGACACACCTGATGCACTCTCGATATAAGTAGTGACCGAGCTTGCGCCAAAAAGTCCGCCGGCTACTGCAGCCAGTGAGTCTACAAGGAGAACCCTTTTCAGGTTAGGAAGGGTTCCGTCTTTGTCCAGCAGCCCGGCTTCCCCGCCGACCCCGATAACTGTACCCATTGTATCAAAGAAGTCAGTCATAAACAGTGCAAATACCATCACAAGCGCCGCAATATTGACCATTCCGTTGCTCCAGACCGCGCCTACAATATCAGCCTGGAAAAACGTGGCGAAACTTTCTCTGGTCGGAACACTTACCCACTGTGTTGGAAGCGGTACTACCCTGAAGATCATTCCCACAATAGCAGTGCCGACTATTCCCAGAAGTATACCGCCCTTTATCCTGAACGCAACAAGGATTATCGTAAGGACCAGGCCGAAAGCGGCAAGCTGAGTATAGCTTGCTGTAAAATCTCCCAGGGTAACAGCAGTTACCGGATTCATATCAACAAATCCTCCCTGCTGGACGCCGATAAATGCTATAAAGAGTCCAATACCGACTCCAATAGCATACTTTAGTCCCATGGGGATCGCACGCATGATCATGCTTCTAAGTCCTGTAAGTACGAAGATCGTTACGATGATGCCTTCGATCACGATTATGCCCATCGCCTGCTGCCATGAAAGCCCCAGGCCAAAGACAATAGTAAAAATGACTACCGCATTTATTCCCATTCCGGAAGCTAATGCGAAAGGTGTATTGGTCACAAGACCCATGATCATACTCATAAGTCCCGCACCAATGCATGTAGCAATAACCGCCGCTTCAAAGGGGATCCCGGTAGCACCGCCTGCAGAAAGTATGGCCGGATTCACGAAGATGATGTAGGCCATGGTCATGAATGTGGTGATTCCGGCAACGATTTCTGTCCTAACGGTGGTTTTCCTTTCCTTGAGTTTGAAGTAACTCAAAGTCTCTCACCTCCCTTTAAGAAATGAATATTAATAATGATTATAATTTGGGAGTAGGATTTAGACAATAAAAAAATGAAGAAATTAGCTGCTTTTAAGCCTTTTCAAAAGTGGTGATTATCGATACAATTTAAAAACTATGGAATTCATAAAAGGCTTTTTTACAAAAGATAATTTTACAATGCTTTTTGAGAGGTTTTACGGGTGGCTGGAAAATATCCTGGATACAATTTTTGGAGGGATGGGCTATGAACCCCTGCGGGACCTTTTTGTAAATCCCTGGTTCTGGATAATACTGGCAGCACTTTTTATTCTTGGGATGATCTTTAGAAAAAAATAGCTATTCTTTTAAAAAAATTATAAAGCCTGACCTTATTTTTTAACCAGATCTTTTATTATTTGATATCAGCATATTTAGAAAATAAGCAAATACTGCAAATATTCCAAGAAAGACAATGATCATAAAAGAAAAGGTTCCTGGATGATCCTTTATCTTTTCCCCGACCAGGTAAGGTCTTGAATTGTTTTTCTCAAAAAAATCCTTGAAATTCTCATCAAGAAGTCCCCTGTCTTTTTCTTCTATATGTGAGATCCTGTCTATTATTTTACCTTCAATACCATCTTTAGGCTCTATGACCGCATCTTTTGCTATTTTTAAATATTTGTCCACTTTACTCATATCCCAGCCCTTATGTTTTTAGCCGCACTTGTTGCCCATTCTATTTTGATTTTTCTTAAAAATGATCTTCTTATCTATTATATTAGATTGATTTTGGATTTTTTTGTTTCAGTGCTCCCGCTGCATCAAATCAAAATTTATTTATAAGTCTTTAGTTTTTCCTTTATGATCTTTCTTGCCCTGTGGATATTTGTCTTTACTGTACCGATAGGCTTTCCCGTCAGCTCTGCTATCTCTCTGTAGCTATAATCCTGGAGATCTCTGAGAATCAGGGGGATCCTATAGTTTTCTTCCATATCTACCACGATCTTTAAGACATCTTTTACTGCTTCCTGGCTGAAAAACTTCTTTTCCAGGTTTTGTGAAAATCTTGTAAAGACTACTTCGTATTCTTCAGTTATCTTGTCCAGGCTGACTTTTTTGTCTTTAAGTTTTGACCGGAGCCTCAGTTTATCTATGCAGGTATTGACTGTTAGTTTTCTTATCCATGTCTTAAAACTTGAAAGACCCCTAAATCCCCCTATGGATAAATATACTTTAACAAAGACTTCCTGGCTTGCATCTTCTGCTTCATGAGAATCCCTTAAGATAAAAAAGGCAGTAGTATAGACATATTTCGAAAACATCTTTACCAGGCCCTCAAAGGCTGCCTTATCACCTTTTTTTGCCCGGGCTACAAGTTCCCTGTCGCCGGATGTTTCCGGCTTTGATTTTCTATTCTTAATATCCAAGATCTATTATTCCTTTATTGTTCCTGTTCTGTATCCCCATTATTTTCTGTATACGGCGCTTCTGCCAGGACGAGAGTTAGCGTCATATACTTTCCGTCCCGGTATATCCTGATATCCACTTCCTGTCCTACATTTCTCTTAAGTATCTCCGCAAAAAGTTCAAACGGGGTGCTAACAGGCGCTCCATCAAACTCAACGATCACGTCTCCGGACTTTATTCCCGCTTCCTGCGCTGGATAGCCTTCAAGAGTATTTACGATATAGACACCTATTACATCAGTTTCGTCATCTCCCATCTCAACGCCGATATATGGGATCCGGGCCCTGCCGTAATCTATTATCTGTTCCGTAATATTTACTGCGGTATCGCTTGGTATCGAAAAGCCTATCCCGGCGCTTCCTCCGGAAGGAGAAAAAATAAGCGTATTGATGCCGATCACCTGTCCTGTAGAATTTATTAGCGGGCCCCCGCTATTGCCCTGGTTTATGGAAGCATCGGTCTGTATTAGATTGACCATCGGAAGGGTGTCGGCGGAAATGGTAATATCGCGCCCTTTTGCACTTATTACCCCGGTCGTTACTGTCTGCTGCAATCCAAACGGACTTCCTACCGCTATGACGAGCTCTCCCACTTTTACATCATCTATTGATATAAAGCTTGCTGCATCCAGCATTCCTTCTGCTTCTATCTTTATTACCGCTATATCGGTATTGGGGTCCCCTGCTATTAGCTCCGCGGGATATTCCTTCCCGTCAAATAGTGTGACCATTATCTCTTCTGCGGCACCAGCCACATGATTGTTTGTAATAATATAACCATCGCTTGTAAAGATGACTCCGGATCCAAGTCCTTCTACCTGGATCTCTTCGCCAAGAACGTTTTTCTGCGTGGCTCTTACTCTTATGTTTACGACTGTCGGCCTTACTTCTTCAACGATCCTGCTTACCGCATTATCAAATTCCTCAAGGAGAAATTCTTTCCCCCCTATCTTTTCTTCAAGACCCGGCAGGTCTATTTTTTCCCGTGGTTTGTCCACTTCTGTTTTTTGACCGTCCTGCCCGGCACCGGCTTTACCTGATAAAAGTTCTCCCGGGGATACCTTATAAACGACCGATAGTGTTCCCAGCATAAAAAGAGCCCCGATAACGACAAATATGGCTGCGGCTATTATTGAAATGCAACCCTTTATAAAAAATGATTTTCTCCTGCCCTGTTTTTCAAGATCATAATCTTTCATGAATATTCCCTCATTTAATAAAATAATAATTTTTTACACTTGACTTTAGTGTCGCCGGTCCCTTATACGGATCCTACCCATTGTCTCCGTTGCCTTCGCCGGATCCCTGGTTTTCCTGTTCAGGTTCGGATGATTTTTTAAGCGGGAGTGTTCCGGACCTGAGTCTTATAGCATCTTCCTGGATCTTAAGCGCAGCATCTGCAGGCAGTATATCTCCCGCAAGCAGACTGTCTACATTATCGCTTACAGCATTTCTTATTACCATTAAAAGCGGCTCATAAGGTTTGCCCCTGCATATCTTTGCCTGCCCGTAGGCAGCACTTAAAATAATGTCCCCAGCCATCTCCCCGCTCTCATCAATTGATCTAAGGACCGGCAGGGTTGATGTGCTCCCGTTCCATGCAAGCTGGGTTTCTTCAGCCAGCATAAAATCTATGAAGGCCCTTGCTGCCTCCAGCTCGACTCCATAAGTATTAGTATTTATCATAAACCCCAGCCCCGAGATCATGGGTGTGGGATACCTTGTACCTCCCCATACCCTGGGTATTTCTGAAAGTCCTATATTCATTCCTGCTTCAATATATTCTTCCGCGGCGCTATAGCGGTCTATTATCATGTGAGCACTGCCGTTTTTAAAAAGCTCGGCTATTTCACCATATTCCATGCCAGCCTCAAGTATCAGGCTCTGATTATACGCATGTTCCAAAAACTCCAATGTTGACTGTGTGGCCTGCGAATCAAGGGTCAATGAGTTTGTGAAATAGTCTATTATCCAGCCATTATACCCGCCAATAAAAGGTATTATCCAGTCCGCTTCGCTTTCATTTAATATAAAACCATAAGTGCCTTCTTCAAAATCCCCGGACTCGTTTATATTTTGCGCATATTCCAGGACTTCTTCAAAATCTGAAGGCGGATTTTCTACAAATTCCTTATTATAATAGAATGTCAAAAAATCATAGCTCCTAAAAGGAACTATATAATTCTTATTATTGTATGCAGATATTTCCCTTAAGCCCTCAAGTATTAATGCATAATCAACCTCATCTACTATTTCTTTTGTAACATTCGACGGAGCAAGGCGCTGCACGCCATCAAGATCCAGAAGGATTATTTCCGGCCCGGCTCCCGCAAGGCTTGCAGCTTCAAATTGATCCTGGAGTTCTTCCTGGCTCCTGAAATGCCTTGTCTCGATATTTATATCCCTGGATAAGGACACGAAACCGTCACGGCTTCCCATAAGGGCCATTCTTTCCCTTGGATCAAGACAGTCCCAGAGGGTGATTGTTGTGATAAGATCTCCGGGAACATCCTCTTCTTCCGGGATCTCTGTTTCTTCCTTTGCTACCGTGTCTTCTTCGGGGCCGGCCGTTTCCCCGCTAAAGAGACTGCACCCCGCTGCGCCTGATAAGACAAGGGCAGCAACTAAAAATAATATTGCGCCCCGGGCTTTTATATCAACTAATATATATTTAAGTTTTTTCATGCTTTCAAACATTGTTTCACCTTATTTTACCCTGGGCCGAAAAATGAATTTTAGGACCAGGCTCTCTTTAAAACACATCTACCAAATTATATTACAAATGAACAATTCATTCTATAATAATGAATCCCTTAACACAATCAAAAACGTGTCCCTGCCCATCCTCCGGGGATTCGGCCTGCTTCCATCCGGCTGTTTTTGAATGCTCGAAAGTTTGTAAATTTTGGCAAAATAATCTATTATAACCTACTAGGTATTTTACTCATCATTATAAACAAAGAATGAAAAAAGACATGAGTGATAAAAAAACAAATTCTACAATCGCAAATAAAAAACCCGGAAAAACAAAGACAAAAATAGAGATAGAAATAAATGGCGGCAAATACTGTGCCTCTCCCGGCCAGACCATCCTTGAAGTGGCCCGCCAGAATAATATTTTTATTCCTACTCTCTGCTATGATCCAAGACTTGGGTCCCAGGGAGCCTGCAGGCTCTGCCTTGTGGAGATTGAGGGCCGCCCGGAGGCAGTGCCTTCCTGCATTACGAAGGCCGCCAGCGGGATGAAGGTCACCACAGACTCGGATCATATAAATGCGCTTGTCAGGCTAAATCTTGAGATGATAATATCGGACCATCCTCTCGACTGCATGACCTGTGACTCCGCCGGAAGCTGTGCCCTGCAAGATCTTGCATACCGCTATAATGTAGACGGCTCAAGGTTTGCCGGGTCTATTCATAAGAAAAAGGTCCTTGACGATAATCCTTTTATATACAGGAATAATGAAAAATGCATACTTTGCGGAAGATGTGTCAGGATGTGCGACGAGGTCATTGGTTCAAATGCGATCGGTTATGCAGGCAGAGGTTTTGAAAGTGAGATAGTCCCCGCATTTGAGCAATCGCTTAAAGATACTGACTGCGTATTCTGCGGTAATTGCATATCTACCTGCCCTGTGGGGGCACTGCAGCCAAAACCATACCTCAAAAAGGCCAGGATCTGGCAGGTCGACAAGGTCATGACCACTTGTCCTTACTGTGGTGTCGGATGCCAGCTGGAACTTCATGTCAAAGACAATAAGATCGTCAATGTGACTTCCCCCGCTGGAGAAAATCTTAATTGGGGAAATCTCTGCGTAAAGGGCCGTTTCGGCCTGGATTTTGTCCAGAGCGAAAAGAGGCTCACCGATCCTCTTCTAAAAGACAGCGGTGGAAGATTTAAAAAGGTCGGCTGGGAAAAAGCTATTGAGGCTACTGCCGCCAGATTATCAGATATTATTAAAAAGCATGGTCCTGATTCTGTCGGTATCTTGAGTTCTGCAAAAGTCACAAATGAGGAAAATTATTTGATGTCTAAGTTTGCAAGGGCTGTAGTCGGCACCAATAACATAGATCACTGCGCGCGCCTGTGCCATGCTTCCACGATCACCGGACTTATACCCACTTTTGGAAGCGGAGCCATGACCAATTCAATAAATGATATAAAAGATTCCAGAGCCTCTATAATAATCGGTTCGAACACTACCGAGGCCCATCCGGTAATTGGTTATGAAATTATAAGGAACGTCATAAAAAACGGACTAAAGCTTATCGTCATAGACCCGCGGGATATTCCTATCACCAGGTATGCCGCTATTCACCTGAAGCAGAAGCCGGGCACCGATATCGCGGTCCTTATGGGTCTTATGAATATCATATATAATGAGGGTCTCTATGATAAAGAATTTATAGAGGAAAAGACAGAAGATTTTGACAAGCTTGTAGAAGCTCTTGGTCCATATACTCCGGAAAAAGTAGCCGGAATCTCAGGTGTGGATCCTGAAGGACTTGCCAGAGCAGCAAAGCTGTTTGCCAGATCCGGCCCCGCATCTATTTTCTACTCTATGGGTATAACGCAGCATACATGCGGCACCAATAATGTAATGGCTGTTGCAAATCTTTCAATGCTCACAGGAAATACCGGAAAACCCGGCGGCGGTGTCAATCCGCTCAGGGGCCAGAATAATGTCCAGGGCGCGTGCGATATGGGTGCTCTTCCAAATGTCTACAGCGGATATCAGTATGTCGAAGATGATAATATCAGGAAGAAATTTGAAGACGGATGGGGCAAAAGCCTTCCTGCTGCGAAAGGTCTTGCTGTTACTGAGATGATAGATAAAGCCATAAGCGGTGAGCTGAAGGCATTATATATTATGGGTGAAAACCCTATGCTCAGCGATCCTGACCAAATACATGTAGCAGAAGCACTGAAAAAACTGGAATTTATTGCCGTGCAGGATATTTTCCTCACAGAAACAGCTGAATTCGCAGATATTGTACTTCCCTCCACAAGTTTTGCGGAAAAGGACGGGACCTTTACAAACACTGAAAGAAGGGTACAGAAGGTCAATAAGGCCCTGGATCCCCCGGGACAGTCAAGACTTGACTGGGAGATCATCTGCAGTATCGCCCGTGCTATGGGATATCCGATGGAATACGGATCCGTGAGCGAGATCATGGATGAGATCGCAGGCCTTACTCCAATATATGGCGGGATAAATTACGGGAGGCTTGAAAACGGGACCCTCCAGTGGCCCTGCACAGATGACAGCCATCCAGGTACTGATATTCTCCATGCAAAAAATTTCAGCCGCGGCAAAGGAAGGTTCATGCCTTCGGACCACAGTCCTCCGGCTGAAGAGCCGAACGGCGGCTACCCTTTTATACTTACAACTGGAAGGATACTGTATCACTTTCATACCAGGACAATGACAGGACATGTCGATGCCCTAAATGAAATAGCGCCCATGGCGCTTGCGCATATAAATTCTGAAGATGCGGATTCCCTCGGGATCAGCGATGGAGACGAGATCATCCTTAAGACAAGACGGGGAGAAATAAAGCCAAGGGCAAAAGTCGATTCTAAGATAAAAAAAGGCGTTGTCTTTGTCCCATTCCATTATGCGGATGCTCCCGCAAACAGGCTGACCAATCCGGCCAGGGATCCCCTGGCAAAAATACCGGAATATAAGGCATGTGCTGTGAGCATAAGTAAAGCATAGTAATTTGATGCTGCTGAGACTATGCTGGAAAAGATATCTAATAAAGTAACCGGGCTTTTAGATTTTCCCAATATGGGTTCGGTTCTATCAGACAAAGAATACACGCTTGTTAATCGTGGATATTTATGGTGCTGTGATCTTAAGTAGTCTGCAGGCATTCAGTATATTGCCTGTTAGTTTTATTAAAGAAAAATAACTGCCTCTCGATCTCTTTATCTCCCTTTTCTGCATTAAAATCTCCTATAATAGCCGTTCTTTCAAGTCCGTCTCACTGTTTAAGCAGTTCCTGCACCTGTTTTTCCCTGACCTCTCCCCCTTCTTTGATCTGATGCAGGTGGGTACATAATATATTAATATTCTCACTATCCGGAATTTCTACATTAACTAGTAGATAGCTTCTTCTTAAAGGTACGCCCATCCTGGGCAGAAAGCCTCTTTTCACAAGCTTTATGGGATATTTGCTCAGAACAGCATTACCCCAGACAGCATCTGATGCCGGCATAAAAATATACTGCATATCCAGTCTGTCTGCCAGCCATTGGAGAGTATCTACCGATCCATTGATCACCCAGCCGCGCGATACTTCTATGTGAGGCAATATTCTGAAATTTAAATAATTGCAGGAATATAAAAGGCATAAATATTGTCAAAGTATAAAAAACTGTTTTTCTGCCGTCTGTGGGTCTTGTCTCTTTTAACCCCTGGCAAATATTTAATATTAACCAGAACTGTACTGCGGTGATCAGCAGAATGTCGGCAGCTGTAAACGGACTGGGCCCCCATATCATATCCCAGGTCCCAAGGAGGCCGTGAATTGCAGTATCCAGGCCGATACCAAAGATCAGGCCCGGCATGAATACATAAAACAGGTTTACTCTCTTCTGCTGCAGTAGAGAAATAAAGAAAATGAAACCCGCAAGCCAGAGAATTGTCCCCAGAGCTGAAACCGCAAGGCTTACAGGCGGCCAGGGATTTATCTGAAGCACCGATCTTATAATAGCTATTCCGCCAGCTAGAACCCATATCAGGCGGCCGGGCCGTATTTTAAATAAGAAACCAGCAAAGAAGACAAGCATAAAAGTAATAAGAGCGTAAACCACTACATCGGTCAGGTCAATATTGGAGCGCTCTCTATAATAATTCACCAGAAGCGATAGAAAGGCTTTAAGGATCTGCCATCCAAAAAAAGTATTCAGTGCCAAAACAAAGAAAAAAAAGTAGCCAGAGTTATTCTTATTTATTAACTTCAATATATTCCCCTCCTGCCATATTAATACAATGATCAATTATCAGTAAAACAATTGTTTATATATTAACCCTTATCCCTGATATTATACATGACGGATCCATTGTAGAACCAGATACTGGGAAACCGCTCCTGGAATGCCGCCTGTATCTTCTCACTTCTGGTTTATTCATATTTATATTAATTAAATTATATTTTATTTTTTTATAAAAAATTATAAAATTGTATGAATATTCAGATCAAGGAGGTGAATGGCTTTGAAGACCCTTATATATGATAAAAAACAAAAATCGCTTTTAAGGAAGTTCAAACAATCTGATATTGTCTCCTATATCAATAATCCTGATTACCTTATCTGGCTCGATATCGAAAACCCCAACAAGGATACGATGCAGTTTCTGGGAGACAACTTCAGCTTTCATCCCCTTGATATTGAAGACTGCTTGAGCGTGATCGAGCGTCCAAAACTTGATGAATATGATGATTATTTTTTCCTGGTCCTTCATATCCCGCTATTTGTAAAACAAACCAGAAGGCTCATGCCGTTCACGGTAAATATATTTATTGGAAATAATTTTATAGTTACGGTCCATCAGGGTCTTTGCAAACCCATACAAAACACCTATGGGCACCTTGTAGAGGACCAGTCAATACTTGGAAGGGGCCCCGGATATCTTCTCCACCGCATCCTCGATGCATTGATAGATTATAATTTCCCGATACTTAACAGGATATACAGGAATATCCAGAGCGTAGAAGATGATATATTTAAAAAACCCTCAACTAAAAACGTAAGGACCATACTTTTAATAAGAACAAATATACTTACTTTTAGAAATATCGTCTTCCCTCAAAGAAAGCTTCTAAAGACCCTTGAAATAAAGGACATGGATTTTTTGATCGAAGCGCTGGAAGTATATTTCAGCGACCTGGTCGACCATATTGAAAAAATCTGGGATACCCTTGAAAACTACAAGGAGCTTGTGGAAGGCGTTCACGAAGCACATCAGTCACTGCTTTCCAATAAGATAAACGATATAATGCGGACCCTTACGATTTTTTCCGTAGTCATCCTTCCTCTGACTCTGATCTCAGGAGTTTATGGGATGAATATAGGGCTTCCACTTATGAATTTTCCATGGGCTTTCTTCGTAATCCTTGCCATAATGATAATAATATCTATCGGGATGCTGATATACTTTAAATTTAAGGACTGGTTCTAGGGACCCTCAGGCTGAGACCCTTATTTCATCTTCGAAAAATATTTCAAAACCGTAGTGCGTGAACCGCTCAAGATACTCATCAAGCAGTATTTCCAGGGTAAAGACCTGTTCTTCTGAAGGCATCATCTTTGCTCTTTTGAGATAGCATTCTTTTATAAAGACGACTTTGTCCCTGTCATTATAGAAAGTACATAATAATTTTAAATTTTTTATCTTTTCTTTGCCGAGGTTTATTACCCTGCCCTGGATAATAAGATACTGGTCCCTGTAGTAATAGTCCTCAGTTTCTACTATCGGGTTTCCTTTGAAAGGTTTATTATATTCCTTATAATTTACACCCACTTTTATGGTTGAGATATCTATATACCTCTGGCGGTCCCCATAATAATAGTTAAATGGATATTTTGCTCCGCTCTTGAGATAGTTTACCGGCACAGGTATCGCGGTTTCCAGGATGCTGTCTCCAACTCTACTGATAAATGAAAGCGTTATCTCTATGTCTGTTTTAGTGGTACGGGATGTGTTTTCAAGTTCTCCGAGGATTATAAGGTCGCCGTAAAGATCAAGATAGACATTACAGTTTTTTATTTTTGCACCGATGCTTGAGGTGCTTTCGACATTTATTTTTTTGTAGTCAAAAAGATAAAGTTCACTGCTGCTATCGTTTTGTCCGGATGGCTGAATAGCGTCTACTTCCGCACCCTGCGTGCACGAGGCTAGCAATATTATTGATGTGGTTATAAGCAGCACAACCGCAGTGGATAAAAGATGCCTGAAGTGTTTTTTTATATTAACACTCGTCATTTTTTTCTACATGGTCCGTTTCGGTCACTATATTATTTTTCCCGTCAACATATACTACTGCTGGCTTAAATCTACCGGCCTCACTCTGGTCAAGAAGCACGAATGATAATATTATGACTTTGTCATCTTTTAATATCTTCCTTGCAGCAGCTCCGTTCAAGCATATTTCACCGCTTCTCCTCTTTCCTTTAATAGCATATGTCTCAAGCCTTTCCCCGCTTTCAAGACTTACAACCAGAACCTTCTCATACGGTAAAATATTAGCATGCTCCATTAGGGCGCAGTCGATTGTTATGCTTCCCATATAATGTATGTTAGCATCTGTAACTGTTGCCCTGTGGATCTTACTTTTTAAGATACTTATCTGCAAATCATTCCTTTCTTTTTTCTATGGCTTCCGGCAGGCATATTTTACTACTTTTTTTCTTTTATAACTATATTGTCTATAAGCCTTGTCTCTCCAAACCAAACGGCAGCAGCAATTAAAATATCTTTATTTGTGGTTCCGGCATTTATCTCTTCCAGTGTTTCTGCATTCCTGATATCAAAATAATCTAGTTTTTTTACATGCGGGGCCTGCCTTATTTTATTGGCAGCCTGCTTTATTATCAGTTTGAAGTCTTTCTCCCCGTCTTCTATCATTTTTTTTGCCTTTTTTAGGGCTTCGTATATTACGGGAGCGTTTTCTCTCTCTTCTTTTAAAAGGTATTTATTCCTGGAGCTTAGCGCCAGTCCGTCTTTTTCCCTTATTGTCGGACATGGTATTATTTTAATATCCAGGTCAAGATCAGATACCATTTTTTTTATTATTACCAGCTGTTGATAATCTTTTTCTCCAAAATATGCATTATCGGCGCTGATTATATTGAAGAGTTTTAGCACTATGGTCGCTACTCCTCTAAAATGACCTGGCCTTTTTCTTCCGCACATGGGGGCTGCCAGATCTTCTACTTCTACAAATGTCTTGCTATCCTTTCTATAAATCTCCCCTATTTTTGGAGCAAAAACATAGTCCACTCCGGCACTTTCAGCAAGAGCCGCATCCCTTTTAAGGTCTCTCGGGTATTTTTTAAAATCTTCACCCGCTCCAAACTGGGTGGGGTTTACAAAGATAGTCATAAATACCTTATCGCAGTCCTGTTTTGCGGCTTTTACAAGACTTAAATGTCCCTCATGGAGACACCCCATTGTCGGTACCAGGCCAGTTTTCCGGCCGTCTTTTTTTAATCCGCTAATAATTTTTTTACACTCTTTTATATTTTTGATTATTTGCATTAATATGAGTGTTCTTCTGTAGGGAACTTCTTTGTTTTTACTTCTTTTATATATTCTTTATATGCAGTTTTTGCTTCAGTTGCCAGTTCGGCGTATCTTTTAGAAAATCTGGGCTTGAATTTTTCAAACATTCCCAGCATATCATGGGTCACCAGGACCTGCCCGTCGCAATCCACTCCGGCCCCTATGCCTATTGTCGGTATTTGCAGTGTTTTTGTTATTTTTGCTGCAAGCGAAGCAGGTATTTTTTCAAGTACAATGGCAAATGCTCCAGCCTTTTCAAGCCCCAGGGCGTCTTTTATTATTATTTGTGCTTCGCTGCCACCTTCTCCTCTAATACCGTAACCCCCAAATTGATGAACGGATTGAGGGGTAAGGCCAAGATGTCCCATTACGGGTATGCCCGCACCGGTTATTTTTTTTATAATACCTAAAACCCCGTGTCCGCCTTCAAGCTTAACTGCTTCTACTCTGGCCTCTTTTAAAAATCTTCCCGCATTTGTGACAGCTTCCCCGTCTGATGCCTGATAAGACATAAACGGCATGTCGCCTACAACAAGCGCTCTTTTTACGCTGCGTGTTACCGCTCTGCTGTGATGTAACATTTGTTCCATTGTGGCGGGTATTGTATTATCATACCCAAGAAGAACATTTGCTACTGAGTCCCCCACCAGTATCACATCTATGCCGCTTTCATCTATTTGTGAAGCCATTAAAGCATCATATGATGTAAGCATTGTTATTTTTTCGCCCTTTTCTTTCATTTCCCTTAAGGTGCTTGTTGTTATTTTTTGTATCATAATATCTCCCCTGGTTATTTGTTCTGGGTTTTTAGCATATCAATAAACTCATTGTATGTTTTATTTTCTATCCATCCGTTTTGTTTTGCGATCCCTGCCGTTTTTTTACCCATAAGTTTATAGATCTCGGCATCCTTATCGCTAAGATGTTCCTTAAAGTTTTTCATATGGTCCTTGACCGTTTCTGTGTCCCCGCGTGCTATCGGACCGGTCAGTGATTTTTTAGTCCCGGTCTCGCTGATATTTTTAAGTGTTCCTTTTACAAGGGATAACAGGCCTTTTATGCTATCCTCTGGTTTGATCCCGATCTTTTCATTTATACACACTGCATAATCTATCAGAGTGACAAGATAATTTGAAGCTACACAGGCCGCAGCATGATATAGCGGTTTTTTACTGTCTTCCACGATTATACTGTGTCCTCCAAGGATTTCTACTATTGTTTCTGCCAGTGCTTCTTCTTCCGGGGTATTGTATGTTATTCCATATTCTGTGTTTTTCATTGTTTTTATTGCTACCGGTATTGAGGCTAAAGATTTTAATGGATGTATTGATAGTGTTCCGGCCCCCGCTATCCTGGCGCTTTCAAGATCTTTTAGCGGTTTTGAGCCACTAAAATGTATAACAAAAACAGTTTCTTTTTTTTGTTTTATTTTTGCTTGTTTTTTTCGGTCAAACAGCTCTCCGCAAACCTTTTTTATAGCATCATCCGGGGTGCATATAAAAATACAGTTTGCTTCCGCAGCGGCTTCCTTGTTTTTTTTGGTGAATAGTATTTTTTTTGCGGAACCTCCCAGTGTTTTTTTCGCCCGATCCAGTGATTTTTGCGTAGGTGAAGATATTGATATTATCTTAATGTTTTTTTTGTTTTTGGAAGTAATGGTATAGGCTATTGTGGTCCCCAGTCTTCCAGCGCCGATAATAGCTATATTTATTCTCTCGTTTTTATTCATGGTCTATTGTTGTTTTATTCGTCTGCCACAGTTTTTTGGTTTTTTATTATTAGTCTTAATTGTTTTTTTGGGTGGATTAAATGTTTAAGATATCCTTATTGGCATAAGCAGGTATGTCATATCCTTGTTTTTCCCGGAATTTATAAGTACCGGTTTTAAGGGTTCTTCTATAGAAAATACTATGTTTTTATCATCCATCATAAGTATGCCGTCTATTAAAAAACTTGGATTAAATAATATTTCCATTTTTTCTTCACCGTATGATATTTCGAAATCCTCGCTTGAGCTTCCGATTTCTTTTATATCCATCACTACAACCATTCTCCCTTTTTCTATTATTAGTTTTATGGGTATATTGTCTTGTGATATTGATGATATCCTGCGCACCACCTCAAGTATTTTTTCTTTTTCTATGATTATATTGTGCCTCATCGTCTCGGGAAGAAGTTTTTTGTATTCCGGGAATTTTCCTGACAGGAGTCTTGATATTATTATGTTTTTTGTTTTATCTTCTTTTTTTAGATAAAATGCTATTTGGTTTTCTTCCAGTATTATTTCCAGGTCATATTTTTTAAAGTCGTTCTTTGTGATACTGTCAAGCACCTTTGCCGGGACAACGATTTTTATATCATCGTTACCGGTTTTTAGTTTTTCTTTTATAACTGCCAGCCTGTAGCTGTCTGTTGCTGCCATGGTCAGGTTATTGTCTTCCATTTCCATTAGTATTCCGGTTAGTATTGTCCTGCTTTCATCTTCTGATACCGCCCTTTGTACTTTTGAGATCAGTGTTTTAAATCCGTTTAGCTGGATTTTTATGGGATTTTTTATATTAGTTTCTGGAAACGCAGGATATTCTTCAAGAGAAAGCGTGTTAATTTTAAAGTTTGCTTTGCCGCTGGATAAGCTGACCTGGTTTGTTTCTTTGTTTAGTTTTAATGTTATTTTTGATTCGTTTAAACTTTTTAATATATTTATAAGTATCTTGGCGGGTACCACTACTTTGCCTTTTTCTTTAATTTTTACATTTATTGTTGTTTTTATACTGGTTTCAAGATCCGTGCTGAAAACGTTTAAATCCAGACCGACATCCAGAAGAACACCGCTTAATATATAAGAAGATATTTTTGGATTGATCGCCTTGCTTGAAAATAGTATTGCATCTAATAATTCGCTTCGCGTGGTTTGAAACTCCATAAACACCTCTTATAAAAAACACTTTGATTTAAAAATTAAACTTATTTTATTATATATATTCTTTAATTAAAATAGTTAGTAATAATCATAGTATTGTTTAAATTGTTAATAAGCGCCCAGATGGTAGGATTTTTATAAAACATGTTGTTAATAAATCAAATAAACCTTGTTGAAAAAAAAGAAAGTTTTAAACAAAAAAAGAATTTTGCAAAAACACCTATAGTTGTGAACAGAAAAAAACGGTGGATGTTAATAAAAGCCTATAATTGCTAACAGCTTATAAACACCCGCTGCATAAAAAACTAAGGAGACTTCTTGATCTTATTGGTTATCTCCTGTATCTGCATATAAACATTTCTATCTTTAGTAATAAGGCCTGCTATTTTAGACACAGCATAAATGACAGTAGTGTGATCCCTACCCCCAATGGCTTTGCCTATCTGTGGAAGAGAACTGCTTGTAAGCTCCCTGGCAAGATACATAGCTAACTGGCGCGCATGTGAAATAAATTTATTCCTTTTAGCGCTTAAAATATCGTTAATAGGAATAGAAAAGAATCTTGATACCTCTTTTACGATCTTTTGTATGCTGATTTTATATTCTTTATCCCCGGGAAGAATATCTTTTAAGATGTTCTTTGCGGTATCAAGATCAGGTTTTGAGTTAGTAAGTGAAGAAAAAGCAACAACCCTTGTAAGGGCGCCTTCAAGCTCCCTGATATTAGAAGTCACCCTTGCCGCTATAAGGCCCAGGATATCATCAGAAACAGTGAGCTTTTC
>Ga0190283_1000462_pt1 | contig 21127 bp, 22 predicted proteins | sample 48691801_MG_FD_161669 | JGI IMG/M metagenome (GOLD analysis project Ga0190283, IMG submission 161669) | Hydrothermal vent microbial mat bacterial communities from Southern Trench, Guaymas Basin, Mexico - 4869-18-0-1_MG | ecosystem: Environmental > Aquatic > Marine > Hydrothermal vents >...
AGTTAACGCGTATATTGGATCCAAATCCGATATTGGTCATGGCCGTTAAAAAAATGCATATTCAGGTGACAACTGCCTTGACACCCACCGTCCCCTGTCTCACATAGGGCCGGAGAAAGCCATACTGCCTGGCAAAACGGTCGTCTCATACCTGTTCAACAGCATACCTTTGTTTATTAGACACAATTTAAATCTTGACAAATTAAATGCTCTCACTTACCATTAAACCATACGATACATCTGTTTTTAATGTATTAGATGGAGGTAAAAATGGCACTGGTAAAGAAAACTATTGAATTGGATCAGGACCAGATTAATCGCATCAAAACAGCTCTGAAAGCCAAATCGGAAAAAGAGGCAATAAATGCGGTTCTCAAGCAATTTGACACAGACCTGGAACTGGCGGAGGTGACACTGAGGGGCGCGGGCAGTTTTGAGTTTGATGAGGTATAATGGGGTGCAGGAAAAAATAGTCTTTGATACAAGCGTGTATATCGGGGTTTTTAATGACGGCCTTTTTCGGGATGAGATCAATGGATTCAACAAGATTATGTATCTGGTCCATCCTGTGCTCCACGAACTGTGGATAGGCGCCAAAGGAAAAAATGAAGTCAATCATTTGATCAGTTTTGGATCAACGTTTATCAAGTTAGGGAGGCTTGTTGTCCCGGCAGCTTCTACACAGATCCTGATCGGTAAAGTGTGTCAAAAACTCCGAATTTCCGGTAAGCTTGACCCATCCTATCCCCGTATTTACAACGACGTTTCCATTGCTTTGCTGGCACGACAGATCGGCGCCACAGTTGTAACCAGAAATATTTCAGACTTTGACAAGATTAACAAGGTCGTAGATTTCAGGTTCCGTGACGTTTCAGCGTAAGCATCTGAAGCTTCTACCTGACCCCCTTGTTGATTCACCGTGTACGGGATCGGGTCATGCTGTCTTATTGAATACTCATCATTTATATCCCAATATTACGTTCAACAGAACCGCCTGAAGTGAAAAGCGACAGGAAGGTTTTCAAGAGACTGGCGAGATAGAAGGAGTGCAAAGTGATGGAGGGTTCTTAGGTCTGACCAGCCCTATATAATGATGTAAATTCCGCGGAAATATGCGGTGGCACAAATTATTGGCATCATAAAAGGCCAACGTACTATTCAAATAACAAGAAATCTCGGTAAGCGTTCACAGGTTACCCCGCACTATGTGCGGGGATCTTCGACAGGGTTCAACATTCAGCCCCGCCTCTCGCCTTAAGGACTTACTTTAAACCCACGTCTTTTAGGGCCTGTTTGCAACGATTGGTCAATTGTTTGCTCTTCTTGTTGAGGCAGTTGAGCAGACGTCCTTCGCCGGGGGCAACAGCACTACAATACTTGTCCAAATCTTCATCACACTCGTTCGCAACATAGCTGAGGGCTGCGACCGCTCTCTCAAGCTGAGCTGCGGCGTCATAGAGTGCATACTCACATTTTGGGGACAGCTTGTCGCCGTATGCATAAAGACAGGCCAAAACACGGCCCTCTCCCGGTGTCACGTTCTTACAGTACTTCTCAAGTTCCACCTTGCAGCCTTCGGTTACTGTTTGAACCAGGTTTTCACCCGTGGCTGCATTGGTGAAAAGCAGCGACATAATACCCAACGCCATCAAGACAATCATTGTTCGTTTCATTTTGCTCTCCTTTTTGTTGTGTTGGTTTACTCCAATTAATTAATCCAATCCCGCCCTGTGCGGAACCGAAATTGTGCCCGAATCACGCCAAGGCGTGATTTCCGGTCAGGCACTAACTATCCTATACGTTGTCTCTTAGTCAAGCATTTTGATGAACTATCCGCTAACCAACAACCAGGGGCTTGTGTCATATCAATCGTCAATCCTGAGTTGCCGGTTTAAAACCTATCCCCGTCATTATGGCTATTTTTTCCTTGACGCGCAAGGGAATTTCCTCTATATTTTTTTCCTTAAAAGCAGCATTTTATCATTGATGACAGTTGGAATGATCTTCCTATCGGATTTAAAAGACGAACCTTGCTCCCTCATGGAATAATACAATGCAATCATTAGTGCGTTTAGTCGGTGTTTTAATTATAGCTGCGACTTTTCTGATGGGCTGTGCCAATTTCGGTAAGTTGTCGGAGGGTGGCGCCCAAATGGCGCAAATCCCGATAACGGAAAACCCCAGTGGAAAGACCTATCCGGGCAAGTTTATCTGGCATGATCTGCTGACACCGGATGCCCTGTCAGCCGGGAGATTTTACGAGAAGCTGTTTGGCTGGCAGATTGAATACCAGGGACGCTACGCGGTAGTGCGTAATCGCGGCAAACTTATTGCAGGAATCCTGCAGGTGGAGCCATTAGATGGCCATGCCAGAGATGGTGTCTATATATCTTCGTTTTTAATGTGAAAAGGAGAACTACATGAGCGAGGCAGAAGGTAAGGCAAAACGATCGGGTGTATTCATTGTATTGGGGATATTAAACATTCTTCTTGGTATGTTCCTCCTCGGTTCGCCATTCATGGCGGGCATTATAACGACGTTTCTCTTGGGTGGCATTCTCTTGATCGGTGGCATCGTTGAACTTGTACATGCCTTCACAGCCAGTAGCTGGAAGGCTGGAATCCTTAAATTCCTTGGTGGCGTGCTGGCTTTGATCGTGGGCGCCCTGTTCCTGTTCCAGCCGCTGAAAGGGTTGGAGATTCTCTCTTGGGTCATCGCCGTGTTCTTCCTGATTGACGGCTTGTCCAGAATCTTAGCTGCGTTCAAGGTGAGGCCTGAGCGCGGTTGGGGCTGGTTGTTGTTTGGTGGTATTGTTACCACGCTTTTGGGCGGCTACATCCTCGCCGACTGGCCGCTTTCCGCGTTTTGGGTCATCGGATTGCTCGTGGGTATCCGTATGCTCTTCACCGGTTGGGCGATGATCTTTGCCGGTGCGGCAGCAAAGTCTCTGACATCCCGGGAAACGGCATAGATTCGAGGGCTTTCCTCAAACCCGTACGGGCATGCTCTCATTAACTGAGCGGCTCGTGCGCGCTTTCACGACAGTGCGAATATCTGTTTTCACCGGAGACGGTTGCGCGCTTAAAAGAGTTTTTCTATAAAATAAGGTGCTTCCTTATCACTCGGATGCAGTAATTCAGAAAAGAGGGCATCAAAATTGCCGTTCCTTCGACCACCACTTACCTGGCCCAAGAGGATGATCAGTCCCTGCATTTCACTCCCCTCAAGGATTCATCGTTTTCAGACGGAAGCGATAATAAGCCCGGATAGGGCAATGGGAGTTTTAGATTTCAACCTCATAGAGGACATATTCACCGGACTTGCCTTTTAATGTGGCCCGATAAATTTTATGGGTTTTCACCGACCCTTGTACTTTCTCATAGGCCGATTGGGAGATCAGCAGTTTTGTTCCAAAATCCTTATTCGCAGTTTCTATCCGACTTGCAAAATTAACTGCGTCTCCGATAGCGGAAATTTTACTCATCATGCCTGTATCAAAATTGCCTACAATGACTTTTCCAAAGTTTATTCCTGCCCTGATTCCAAAAGACCTGTCATACATTTGATTGAGATATCCGTTAAACTGTGTCAAAGCAGCGTTCATGGCATTAACTGTATTGATGGCACACAATACAGGGTTCTTCCTGTCTTCTATTACTCCAAACAACGCCAAGATACCGTCTCCCGCAACATCGCTGATAACACCTTTATGTTGCACAATAATCTCGTTCATCGTTTGATAGTAACGATTTAGAACATGCACGACGTCATAAGCAGGAAGAGCCTCAGCAAATTGGGTGTAGTTTTCGATATCGGTAAAGAGGATCGCCAAACTTTTCTCTTGTCCAAGTTTGGTGCCGACCGTATCACCAAATTGCTTCAAGATAATTTTGATATCCAATTCATCAACGACCGGACGCTTAATGGTAATGTTCCCACTTATCCTGGTTTGGCAGGATAGACGAATATCCTCGGGGAATCCCAGTTTGTCGGCTAAGTGCTTTTCTTTTTCATTTCTCGGCAGGCAATTGCTCAATCCGTCCATGATATAGACCCGGCAGGTTGTACACCGGGCATTGCCCCCACAGACATGGACCTGATTGATTTTTGCTTTATGCATGGCTTCTAAGATTGTGCTATCCGGAGACGCATAAATTATCTTGTTGTCTGTTTGAGAGAATATTTCAAACATTATTTCACCCGCTTTCTGCAATATTATCACTTTGGTGTTGCATTAAGTTGGACCATTGCATCGAATACGGGCAGCCTGCCTCCGGTAACGTCACCAATCCATTTCTTGTAAATTGCAAGTATCTTTTTTGATCGGCAAAGATCGGATATTACGCGATCTGCGACAAGACGAAAGTCTGAATCATTTCGCCTTACAGCAAATGCAAAAGGCTCAAAGGAAAACACGTTGGGATCAATCACAAAGGTCATTGGGTTAGGCGCGTTTGAAACTATACCGATAAGAACGATCTGGTCAGAAGAAAAAGCATCGATTTTCTTCTTGCGTAACGCATCAATACTTTCTTTTGTTGAATTGAATAAGACGATTTCCGCATCGGTTGATGTTTCTTGAATTAGTTTTTTCAATTCAACGGCGGTTGTAGTGCCTTTCACGACGCCAATTTTCTTTCCGGCAAAACCGGTAGAATCACGAGCCTTATCATCTCTTAAGGTCATTAATGAAGCGCCGGTGACAAATGTTAATTGCGTAAAGTCAACCAGTTCACTACGGGAAAGCGTTTTAGTGGTTGAGCCGCATAATATGTCAATTTTGTTATCGCGCAGGGCTTCAAATCGACCTTTAGCTGTTACGGGAACATATTTAACCTTTATATCCGCGCCAATTGTGGTTTCAACTTCGGCTACGATATCTTTACACAAATCAATAGAATAACCCGTCGGGTTGCCGTCTTTGCCCAAAAATGACATGGGTGGTTGAGATGCACGATAGCCGATTCTGATTTGACCGGATTTTTTAATTTGTTGAAGGGTTCCTGTGAGTTCTTGAGCTGATAGAGGGCTTGCAAAAAAAACGATCAATAAAATGATTGCCAGTTTACCTTTCATAATGCTTTCTCCTTAGTGATAGTGGGTAAAGTGAAGGGATAAGAGCTTGCTTTGCTGGGGAAAAACCATAGAGGAAATCCCCTTGAGAGTCAACCCCTTAATTGCATAAATAAAATGGCAAACTAAGTTTGACAAACTTGGGAAAAGTTAGAGATGATCCGTTTTCGTTATTCCCGCGAACGCGGGAATCCAGGGAAATGAGTCTCACCACAGCGGGAGTGACGGCCTATGAGGCTTGTTTCGACACCATCAAGATTTCTTTTATTTTTAAATCCGTAATCTAAATTCCAATCCCGCCTGCGGGACCAAAATCGTGCATGGATCACACAAAGGCGTTCTTTTCGGTCAGGCACTATCTACCACATCGGTTTATTGAACACTTCTACCCCCTTACCGGTAGGAGGCTGTTTTGGCTCAACAGGTAATGAAATAGGCGTAAGCAAATCCCCCCAATCCGTTCTTTTGCCCATGGCCTCTATGGTCTGTTCCGATACAATGTCTTTGCCCACACGGGACTCCCAACCGCCGCCCAGCGACTTGTACACCGCAATTAAATAACGAACAATATCGCCACGACTGGATGCCAGGGTGTCCTGTTGGGCCACCAGGAGTTGTTGGGTATTCAGAACACGGGTATAATCGGTGAGTCCCTCCTTGTATTGCAGCAATGCTATTTGTGTTGCTCTATGGGCTGCCTGAGCAGCGTCAGCAAGAAACTTCTCCTGCTGCTGGGATTGAATAAATCCCACCAGTCCGTCTTCAACTTCCCTGGCGGCTTCGAGCACTTTGTTCTGATAAGTGACCAAAAGTTGCTCAAAACGTGCATCTTGAACGCGAACATTGTTTTTAATTCGGCCATAGTTGAATATGTCCCAGCGGAAGGAAAAGGGTGTGAAAAAGCCAACCAGACTGTCACCATTGAACAACCCGTTGCTATTGCCAACCGCAAAGCCGATGGACCCGCCTATTGCAAAATGAGGGTAAAGGTCGGCTTCGGCAACCCCGATGAGCGCTCCCTGGGCGGCTGCCTGGAATTCCGCAAGCCGAATATCCGGTCTACGGCGCAACAGATCCGCAGGGATGCCAATGGCGACTTCCGATGGGACTCCCGGAATGGGGGCCGGGCCCTTAATAAGTGCCGAAAGATCGCCGGGTGGAATGCCTAATAGGACGCAGAGACCGTTTTTGGCCTGCCGGACGCTAATCTCCAGCACCGGAATCGTGGACTGCGTGTTGCGCAATAACGATCGCGCCTGCTGAGCGTCCAATTCCGTGGTTTCACCCCCTTTGAAGCGAACCTCGGCGATTTTAAGACCCCTTTTCTGTATCTCCACATTGCTATTTGCGAATTCAAGCCGCTGTTCCAGCGTTCGGATCACCACATAGGCGTTGGAGACTTCCGCCGTCAGAAGCACTAATAATGTGTCGTAGCCGGCAATTGAAGCCGCCAGGCTGGCATCGGCTGCCTCAACCCCGCGACGGAATTTACCCCAGAAATCCAGTTCCCATGCGGCGTTGAAGCCGGCTTGGTATATATTTGCAGTGGCATCCGTCTGGTTCCGTATATCATTGGGAAATTCGGAGAGGGGCGGGGCGTTTTTGCTGAACTTATTGAAGGAATAGCCCCCGTCCAAACTTTGCGCCTGGGGGTATTGCAGCCCGATAGCGATCCCCAAACGTGCACGAGCCTCCAGGATGCGCAGCCCGGCAACCTGAAGCGACAGGTTTTGTTTACAGGCGATCGTAATGAGGTTGTCCAATACCGGGTCATCTAAAACATGCCACCATGTGCTGTAATCCGCCGGTTCCGCTTTTATCTGCGGGTCATCCGCCTCAATCCATTTTTTTTCAACGGGCGCGGAAGGCTTTTTAAAATCCGGCCCCAATGTTGTACAGGCTGAGAACAGCAATGCCAGAAACAGCAGGGGAAGCCATACCAAACACCGCAATCGAATCTGTTTTCGGCATTGTGATACCGGTTTGATGGTTAACAGTCTTATCTTAGGCATGGGATAGGAATCTCCTTTTTTACCGAGGCCCTTATGCTTTGCCTGGCCGCTTAACCCTGAACAACAATGCGTATAGCACAGGCACGACGCCGAGTGTGAGCATCGTTCCAAATATCAGTCCGGAGGCAAGGACTATGGCAAGTGAATAGAACAGCGGGTCCGATGATAAAATGAGGGGCATCACGCCCAACACCGTCGTGACCGTCGTCATCAGAATAGGACGAAATCTGGATATGGTCGCTCCGAGAACCGCGTTGTAGGGATCGACGCCTTGACGCCTTTCCACATCAATCTTGTCCAATAGCACGATCCCGTTATTGATGATGACCCCGGCCAGGCTGAGCAGACCTAACATTGCAAAAAAATCGTATGGCGCACGCATGGCCGCCAGTCCAATAAAAGCCCCAACAAAGGCCAGGGGGATGGTGAGAAAAATAATCACTGGTTTGCGGAAAGAGTTAAACTGCCAGACTAAGAGCACGAAAATCCCAAAGACACAGAGCGGCAGCCAGCGCATGAGCATTTCCATGGTCTCAGCCTGCGTTTCCAGTTCGCCTCCCACGTCCCAGTGATACCCCGGCTTCAGCTCTAACCCCTCTATGAGCGCTTCGGTCTTCGCAAGCAGTTCGGGCGCTTTCAGGAATTCATGCTTGGCCTCCACCGTGACACATTTTTCCTGGTTCCGTCTGGCAATGCGGTAGAAGTCCCATTCCAATTTCAGGTCGGCGATCTGGGTTAACGGGACGCTGACACCTTCTCTCGAATAAACGTTGGCATTCAAGAAATCGCTGAGCGCCTTTCTTTCTTGTTCTTCAGATCGAATTATCACTGGAATAGCCAGGTCGCCCTCCCGGTATTCCGTCACCTTGCCGCCATCCATATGCGCCTGCAGGGATATGGCGACCTCCTTTGAGGTAATTCCGGCCCTGCGGGCGCGGGCCTGATCCACCAGCACCGATACTTTGGGGGTCTTATTCTCCCAGGTGTTCTTTACATCGAGGGTGCCGGGCATTGCTTTCAAAGCCGCCGCTAATTGGTTCCCTTTGTTGTAAAGGTAATCACGGTCGAGACCGTAGAGACGGATTTCGAGAAACCCTGGTTCTTCCGCTCCCACCCACATCCGCTTTATCCGTCCGGAGGCTTCGGGGACGGCATCAGTTAGGTGCTGACGGACCCGCTCTATCAATTCCGGAACCTGCCCGTTTTCCTGCGTATTGACGATGACAAAAGCCAAATGGGGATCCGGATCAAACGGAGACAACACCAGGAAAAAGCGTGGGCCTCCGGTTCCCACATACGCAATGGTGCTGGTAATTTCGGGGTTCTTATCTTTGTCTGAAAGCCAGGTTGTGAGACGATTTACAGTCTTTTCAGTGGCCTGAATCCGGTAACCGGCCGGAAAATCCAGATAGATAAGGAATTGATTTCGATCACTGGGGCCAAAGAATTCATGGATCAGTTTGGTGCTGACAAAGCCTCCAAATAACAGGGTGGCGGCCGCAAAAACGATCACGATGAAGCGAAAACGCAGCAGCAGTTGAAGCAGACCCCGGTAAACCCGGTAAAACTTCCCGGAATAAGGATCCTCGTCATCAGTAGGGGGGCTGGTTTTTGCGGGGGCCGCATCCGGATCTGGTTTTTCTTCCCCAGGTTTTACCTTAGGCTTGACCTTCATAAACCACAGGCACATGGAAGGGGTCATGTACATGGAAAGAAACCAGGAGGACATCAGAAGCAGAATCACCACCATGGGAAGGGAGAAAGCGTAATCACCGGTCTGCCCCTGGAGCATTACCATGGGGATAAAGACCAGGATGGTGGTCAAAGAGGAGGTGAGTAAAGGGACTGAAAGGGTCGTCCCCGTTTCAATACAGGCCTCGCGTTTCTCTTGACCATTCTCAAGGCGCGTGCGGATATCCTCGGCGATGACAATGCCGTTATCCACTAACATGCCGAGAGCGATAATGGAAGAGGCAATGGAGACGCGCTCAAGCTCGATATCGAAAAAGCGCATGGTTATCATGCCCAAAAGCATGGTCATGGGTACAAATGAACCGACGATCAAACCCGTACGTATGCCAAGGAACAGCATGACGACCACCAGGACAATCACCAGGGTCTGATAAACGTTACTGAGCCCCCCGTTAACAGCGGCTTCAACGAGATCCGGCTGAAAGGTGGCATATTCGATCTCGTATCCGATGGGCAGATCAGCTTCAAGCTGGTTGAGCTTTTGGGTCAATTTTTTCCCGAATTCAACGGAATTGGTGCCCGGGACAATGGATACACTGATGACAACGGCTTGACGTCCATTAAAATAAGCCAGGTCTTTTGGCGGATCAATATAGCCCCGCACCACTTCCAGCAGATCTTTGAGCGCCACTGTCTGCTGAGTTCCTGGAATTGTGATGAGAACCCTTTCAATGTCCTCCACGGTACGGAAGTTGCCGGACGATTCTACGATTATGTCCTGCTCGGCTGCATCGATTCGGCCGCCGGGCAACACCACATTCTGCTCAATCAATGTATCGTTAATCTCCCCGAGGCTGATGCCGAATTGGGCTAATTTCGCCATGGAGAACTTGAGAAAGACTTGTTCATCCTGAACACCGTATAATTCGACTTTTCGGACGCCTTTCAGTTCATACAATCTGTCCCGGATATCCCGGGCAACTAACCGCATTTCCGCCATGGAAAAACCATCGGCCCAGAGCGCCATTGTGGCAACGGATGTAAGACCGAATTCGTCATTTACAAAAGGCCCGATGGTCCCTGCAGGCAGTTCAGGTTCGATATCGACCATCTTATTGCGGACCTTCTGCCAGATGGTATCCAGGTCGTTATATTGGTCGCGGGTTTCGGCGTGGATAACCGAGATTCCGGGTTTGGAATCGGACCAGATGTTGTCGATTTCCGGAAGCGTGCGGATCTGGGCTTCGAGTTTGCGGGTGATCAGTTCTTCCACATCAGCCGGTTTCATACCGGGATAAAGTGCCGTTACCACAATCTCGCGGATCACGATGGGCGGGTCTTCCTGACGCGGGAAATGAAAGAACTGATTGAGTCCGACAAGAAGCACGGCTACCAAAAAGATGATGGTAAGTCGCGTATTATCAAGTGCAAAGCGAGTGATAAAGGACATATGAGAGACCCCTAATTTCCTTTCATAAGTTTAACCTTCTGGCCGTCTTCGAGAAAGGTCACCCCTGCCACAGCGATAATGTCTCCAGGCTTAAGACCTTCGGTCACACCTACCCTATTGCCTTGAACGCCGGCGCCGGTTACGGGCCTCTTCTTGACGGTGGAGGTCTTTGCATCGAAGATGAAAACATACTGGTCAGACGCGTCACTTCTTTTGACAAGTGCGGAAATGGGTACGAGATAACCGGTTTTTTGATCATCCCCGGGTAGCATCAGGGTGACTTCGGCCGTCATTCCGGGGCGTATCTTGTCATCGGCATCAACCACGACCACCTTGACGGGAAAGGAATTTGCCGTTCCGGCAACGGAACTGATTTCGGATACGACACCCTTGTATTTAAGATTAGGCAGGGTGGGGAATCGAATCTCGGCAGGGAGGTCCATGTGAATATGGCGAATGACCGTCTCGGGAATCTCAACTAAAACCTCCATTGCTTTCTCTGAAAAATAAATAAACAGGCGCTCGCCTCTTTTCACTTCCTGAAAGGGATCCACATATTTTTCGCCAATGACGCCGTTGAAAGGCGCCACCAGTATTGTTTTCTCGAGATCGCGTTTTGCCAGTTTGACCTGGGAACGCGCAAATTTGACGTTGTTTACCGCACTGTCATAGGCCGCTTTTGAATTGTCAAGGGAAGCCTGGCTCACGGCGCCCGAGTCCAGCTTATAAATCCTCTGGTAACGGTCCATGTCATTCTTTTTGTCGGCAAGTTTGACCTTCGCGCGTTCCACCGCCGCCTCTGCCGCCTGAACGTCTAACCGGAATGTGCGTTTATCAAGAGTGGCGAGGATCTGCCCTTTTTTCATCCGGTCTCCCACTTTGACGGGCACTTCCTTCACGTTTCCGGATACCTCAAAGGCGATGGGGGAAGTGTCGACTGCGGCGACCACTCCTGAGAACTTTCGGACCGAGCCTGAGGTCTTTTCGGCAACGGTAATGGTTTTAATTGCCCGGATTCGCTCAGTGGGTTTCGGCGCTTCCTGACTACAGGCAGACATCAGAAAAAGGAATGAAATTCCAAGGAACACACCTAAACAGATTTTTTTAAATCCTAAATACATGACGAAGATCCCCTTTCAATTCCTGAATTCCTGAAGTACACAAGTGTCCAATTTTCCCGTAAACTATACAAAAACAAACGAGAACAACTACTTAACCATTCAACTTTTTAATCACTTAACGAGGCTTGTCTTAGAGACAACCGCACTGCTTTAGGTGGACGACTGCGGGGCTATCGGCGGCGACGTGGGGGGGGTCGCCGGTGATGATGCGGGCGATGGTAATAATTTCCCCAGCCCGAGCTATAATGAACACCAGAACTGTAATAACCGCTGCTTGTTGAACCTGAGGTGCCACAGGCCGTAATATTTGATATTAGGAAACCCATTGCGAGACCAATTAAAAGAATAAACATCATTCCTATGTATCGTTTCATCGTAGTGTTTCTCCACCAGAGCGAATATCTTAGAATTGTTGTACTGCAAATACAGCCCCGGATGGGTCTGCAATGATTGCAACGCGGCCTTCTCGAATCGCTTTATCAGGCTCTACCAAAACCTTACCTCCCAACTCTTCTGCTTTTGCAACTATAGTCATAACGTCCTCAACCGCAATATAAGGCAACCAATTGGGCTTAACATCGTCCCACGGTATCTTCACAATTCCTCCTCGCGTTTGGCCATTTTTGACTAAAAAGCGATATTTTAGGCCAGCGCCCACATCCACAAATTGTTGTTCGTATCCGACCAGTAAATGATAGAATGTTAACGCTGCATCTGGATTTGTACTCCATAGCTCACTTCCCATCCAGTGGTTCTGAATCAAACCCTGGTCTGGTGGATCACCATCTGAGGTGGTTATAATAGCAAATAGTGCAGCCTCCGGATCCTTCACTATGGCGATACGCCCCCTGTTTGGCAAATCTCTTGGCTCCATATAAATTGTTCCATTGTTTTTTTTCGAAACCATCAGTGCGCGATCCACATCTTCTACAGACATATAGCTCAGCCATAAGCACTCGTTCACATTGCCTTTTTCTGGGTCTATAAGAATTGCATTCGCTATGGGAACACCATCTCGAGCTATCGTTTTTACCAGCCTTTCTTTGGATGCCGTATCGGAAAAATACCAACCAAATAATTCCCCATAAAAACGACTCGTTGACTGCAAATCATTAGTGAACAGGTCATACCAGACAAATTTACCAACAAGACGCAGATCTGTGGGTTCTGGAGTTACCTTCGGGACAATAATTTGCCCCTTTGAACACGCATGCATAACCAAGCCGAGAAACAATATTAAAACAAATAGGCTTGCTTTGATCTTAAAAAGGAACGATCGGGTCTTTTTATGTGTTATTACCATGCCAATGCTCCCCTATCCCTTACTTACGAAGATGGTATCAGAGTATTTTCCAGGCTTAAGCGCCTCGTCAGCGCAAAACCAAACGGTTTTTACAAGTGGTGTATGACTATCCTATACGTTGTCCCTTAGTCAAGCATTTTGCTGAACTATCCGCCAACCAGCAAACAGGGCCATGTGTCATGTCAATCGTCTATCCTGCGTTTCCGGTTTTTACAAAACCTATCCCCCGTCATTTATGGTCTTTGCGGACCCCTTCTGGAAGTCGGGGCAGGAGATCAACTATGCCGTGATTGCCGGTTTTCACAACATCGCGGAGAAATTGAAGTGAGGGCGTGAATGCCGGTGGTAAGCCTTGGTCTAATGGGGGGAAGGACCTTTACACCAGAGGTCCGGGAGATCGTACTGGGACGTCTTTGGGCGAGACCGGCGGCCCCTCCGGAGCCCAGGGTGAAGGTGGCGAAGTTGGCGCGGAAAGTCTCCGCATCACACTCGGATGCCAACAGCCTTTGAATGGTGGTTTCCACCACAAAGCGGCTTCCCTCGCCGTCCACCACGATGCCGTAATCCACCTGTTCACGCTCGATCATATTGCCAATAATTTCCATGCCGTTTAAAAAAGGAAGGCAGGCATTGGCCACATCAAAGTTCATGCACTCGGTCCCAAGTCCCAGGTTGCCGTGCACCAGACAGGCTACCGAAGGCTCGATATAGTCCCTGCAAACAGATGTGCTCAGGAGAATGCCCAGTTGTGATTTGTCGATACCCGCGTCCACAATGGCCTTTTCAGCCGCCATGGTGGCCGCCTCGCTGGGTTGTCGGCCCGGTTCCCAGAACCGTCTTGCCACAATTCCGGTCAGGGACTGGATAATATCTGGTCGCGCATGGATCCGTTCAATGATAGGGAAGAGTTGTTTTTCGAGTTCAGCCGAGGTGATACGGTGGGGCGCATCCACATGGGCCAAGCCCATGATGGATACATTTTGAAATTTCATAGGGGTGCATCCTTTCAGAAAGTAAGTTCGAGAAAACTGTCACGTTCGACATGATCAACCGGGTCGGTTTTAATAACACAGGAAATAAATCAAGCCATTGAAATTATTTTTTTGCATTAAAATAGCAATTTATGCGTGAATGTGCAACAAGAAAGTGAAAAAGCCTGATGAGGCTGACTTTGCTTGACACACAAGACCGAATCCCCTTATAGTTTGGCCTCAAGAAAAAGGCTTCTTATCATCTCACCTGTAAACGATGGCGACGGAGGATAAAAAATGGGCGCTGATAATGTCATTTTCCTGGAAGTCATAGAATGGTTTGACGAGAGCGGTAAGGAACTGGTCCACAGGATACCTGAACAGGGGTCCGGCGAAATCAAACTCGGGGCCCAATTCATTATCCGAGAGAGCCAGGCGGGTATACTGTTTTATAAAGGGAAGGCGTGCGATGCCTTCGGTCCCGGTCGTCATACCCTGAAGACCGGCAACATTCCGATTCTCACCAAGATCTTGGCCATCCCCTGGGCAATGACGAGCCCCCTTCGGGCAGAGGCCTATATCATTAACATGAAGGTTTTTCCCAACCTCAGATGGGGCACAAGGGAGCCGGTGGCCTTTAAAGACTCGGAATTGGGGCTCATCAGGCTCAGGGCCCACGGCGTATTCAACATCCAGGTGATCCAACCTCTTCTCTTTATCAATACCTTAGTGGGCACCATGGGGACGTTTAATACGGGAGAGATTGAAGAATACCTTAAGCGAGTCATTGTTTCGCGTTTTAACGACCATCTCGGTGAACACTTAGACAGCCTCTTCAATCTCCCCGGGACCTACGAAGAACTCTCCGAGGGCCTGCAAAAAAGACTTGTGAATGACCTTGGCCATTTTGGTCTGGCACTGACGGATCTTTACATCACCTCCATCACGCCTCCCCCCGAGGTGCAAGAGGCCATCGACGACAGGGGAAGACTGAATATTCTCCAGGATCTGGACAGATTGGTCAAGATGAAGGCCGCCATGGCCATGGAAAAGGCGGCGGAGTCCCAGGGCGAGGCAGGCGCCGGCATTGGTATGGGGATGGGTTTCATGATGCCGGCCATGTTTGCCGATGCCTTCAGGCCCCGGACCGGGTCCACTGCCGGCGCGTCGCCTGTAGAGACCCACTGTCCGGACTGCAAACAGCCCATTTCAAAGGACGCAAAATTCTGCCATCTTTGCGGGCATCAGCAGATCGTCTTTGATCAATGTGTCAACTGCGGCAAGAATCTACCACCCCACGCCAAATTCTGTCCCAAGTGCGGTCATCGGGCCGACGAAAAACCGGCAGTCAGGACCTGTTCCCACTGCAATGCCGAAAATCTGCCGGGTTCGGCATTTTGCAATCAATGCGGGGAAAAGCTTTAGGATTGATGATTGATGATTGTCGATTGATGATTGTTGGTTTGGAAACTGGATACTGGATGCTGGATGCTGGATGCAAAATGTAGGATGATTGTATGTGTTCCTTACGCCTTACGCCTTGTCGAAGATCCCGTGCTTTTTGCGGGGAGCCTTGCGCCTTTCGTTACTGGACACTGGTCGAAGATCCCGTTTTTAAGCGGGGATAATTAAATGTCGCGTTACATAATCTGTGCTAATCTGCGCCTGCCCCGTAGGTTCGGAAAATCGTACTGGGGTAATCTGCGGATGGGATTGGTGATGGTCGATAGCGTAGCGACATCCTCCAATAGTCAATATTCAATTTACGTGGTGCGCTCATGGGTTTTACGGTCGAACAGGAATGCCCGCAGTGTGGGGCGCCCGTTGAGTTAGATGAAACCGATCATCTTCTTCGCTGTCCCTACTGCGATGTAAACAGCTTTCTTTTTGCGGATGATTATTTCCGGTTTGTCCTTCCATCGAAGGCCCCTAACAGGGATCTGATTTATCTCCCCTATCTCCGCTTTAAGGGGAGCGCCTTCTCCTGTGACAGCCATACTGTCCGCCACCGGATCGTGGACATCACCCATCTCGGTGTCCCATTTAAACGATTTCCCGTCTCTTTAGGTCTGAGGCCCCAGGCCATGAAAATGCAGTTTGTGAAAAGTGATACGGAAGGATTATTCCTGAGGTGTCTTTTAAAGACCTCGGATCTGCTGGCCAGGGCGGAAAGGCATTCATCGGCCTTAGATTCACAGCAGGTCTTTCACAGGGCATATATCGGAGAGGCCATGAACCTCATCTATCTCCCCCTGTACGTGGAAAAGGAAACCCTGTTTGATGGAATTACTAATAGGCCGATCGCTAAATTGCCCAAGGATAGCGATATATTTTCTTCCATCATTGACAGGAATCCACGCTGGGGTCTTACCTTCCTGGCCACCCTTTGTCCCCGGTGCGGCTGGAACTTGGAGGGTGAAAAGGACAGCGTGGTCCTGACGTGCAGCAATTGTGAAACCGCCTGGGAGGCGAAAAGAGGGAGATTCGTTAACGTAAATCTCCATATAGCAGCCGGGGGTCAACCGGATAACGATTATCTCCCCTTCTGGAAGATGTCTATCCAGGTCAAAGGGATAAAGATCAGCTCTTACGCCGATTTCATGCGGATCACTAACCAGCCCAAGGTAATTCGGAAGGAGTGGGAAAATCAGGACATGAGCTTCTGGAGTCCGGCCTTCAAGATCCGGCCTAAGCTCTTGCTCTACCTCTCAAGACGGCTGACTGTGGGCCAGGCAGAGCTGGATGTCAGGGGAAAATTCCCTAAGAAAAACCTCTATCCGGCAACGCTGCCCCTCAGCGAGGCGATACAGGGGATAAAGGTCACTTTAGCGGGTTGCGCCATCAGCAAAAAAAAGGTAATACCCCTGCTTCCAGACATAAGCTTTTCTATAAAGAATGCCGCCCTTGTTTATCTCCCCTTTGGGGAGACGGTCCATGAAATGGTCCAGCCAAATACCCATGTCAGCATTAATAAGAAATCCCTCGAATTCGGACGTTATCTGTGATCTAATTAAAATATTCACTCAAAGACGCAGAGGCGCAAAGAATAACAGTGAAAAATCTGAGGCTGACGTCGCGCCGGAGGCGACAGGCAGATAAGCGCAGACTTCTAAATGGGGGTTTTTCAAAGGTCTTTCATTGACACCGAGGCAAAGTTATGATCTATTTTCAGGATGCAGGGTGATTGGATGATCGGATGTGTTCCTTGCGCCTTGCGCCTCCGTCAGATGTGTTCCTTACGCCTTACGCCTTGCGCCTCCGTCAGATACAGGCTTGGAGGTTCAGAGGTTCAACATATATAACCCTATTAAATTCAAAGGAGAGAAAATATGAGGTATTTTGTGGGAATTATGTTCGCAGTTTGTTTAATGATCCAACCTGCCTGGGCCGGCATAGAAATGGGGCAGGTTCCCAAAGAAGTTGAGCTGAAGGGCGATCTTGGCGGCAGGTTAGACGGGAGTCCGTGGAGCAGCAAAGAGCTGAAAGGGAAGGTTTATGTGATTTTTTATGTAGATCCTGATGAAAGGGATCTGAACAATGACGCCAGTGAGGCCATGAAAAAAGAGAAGTTCCCTCTTGATAAATTTCAAGCCTACGGATTTATTAATATGGATGCAACATGGCTTCCAAATTTTATCATATCATCATCATTAGAAGAAAAACAGAAACTCTACCCCAAAACCATTTATGTGCGTGACTATGATAAGGTCCTTGTAAAGGAATGGGGCATCGCCGATGATAACAGTGATGTATTGGCCTTTGACAAGGAGGGTAAACTGATCTATCGAAAAGATGGCAAGCTAAATGCGGAAGATATCCAGAAACTCATACAGACTATTCGTGCCAACATTGATAATTAGATAATCTGTAAAACCCCGTGCGCAATGCCAAATGATAATTGATAATTGATAAATGCCAAATGATAAATGTTAGCCCTCCTTTTAAAATAAACCCCATAGGGGTTGTCCGATCAGCGCTGAAAAATATTCATGACTGCCCCCGCCAGGAGAGCGAGGGTGCGCCAGGGGCCTGGATTGAGATCGCGCCTCAATACACAGAGGCCATGGATGGATTGGAAGCCGGGGACGAGATCATGGTTTTCACCTGGATGCACCTGGCAGACCGTTCCCGTTTAAAGGTCCATCCGAGGGGGAATAGGGGAAATCCAATGAAAGGCGTATTTGCCACCCGTTCACCTCACAGACCCAATCCCATCGGGCTCCACAAAACGCGCATCACTGCTTTAGAGCCACCATCCAGGATCAAAGTAGAGTTTCTGGAGGTGGTAGACAATACTCCTGTCGTGGATATTAAGCCCGGTGTCTTTAACCCTCTATTTCAAACCTCGTTGAGTGATTGAGCCCCGTTCTGTTTTAAGGACCTGGAACTCCGCACGCATAGAAATTCACTCGGCCAGCTTTTCAAAGACTATTTGGCCAAGTATGAGGAGAGAAGAAAAAAATGCCCTATTTGAAAATGGCAAGAGGCAAAATAATACCGATAGAAAAAGGGCTCTTAAGAAAAGCCATTTTAAGGAATTTCTTGAAAGACCTAAAACGTCATGAAGCAGAAACGGAGGTAGACTCAGAAGTGCCGTCAGAAATAGCATAGGGGTATCAGCACAACTACACTGAAATTCAGGGCCTGTACAAGTATTTAATGGACGCATATTACCCTGGAAATCCAGAATGAACATATTTGAGACATGAGACAGAAAAGAATAAATAGCTCGACTTGACCCACCCATCCCCGTCAGGGTTGATAGGCGCATCTACTCAAACTTATTGACAAAATGCATCTTGTATTGTTTAGAATAGGTCGCTGGTTCAGGGATTTGACTTTTTTTAACGGCGGGATCTCCGGATTGTAGAGTGGTTCAGTCTAGACCGAGTTGAAGAACCTATCTCTTTTTATGTGGGATATTTTTTTACTTATAGCCAATTGTGAGGGGGAAAGGTATGAAGTATGAACTTTCTAATCTAATTGATATTGAAAAAAACCAGAGACTTCTCGACAGTTTCTGTGATGCGATAGGAATCGCAGCAGCGATTATCGATTTAGAGGGTGAAGTTCTTGTCGGATCGCGGTGGCAAAGAATTTGTACAGATTTTCATCGTGTTAACAAGTGGACATGCGAGAGATGTATCGAAAGCGACACGGAACTTACCAATGAATTACAGCAGGGAAAACTGTTCTCTATTTACCAATGTCGAAATGGCCTGACTGATGCTGCATCACCGATCATCATCGAAGGTGAGCATATAGCTAATGTCTTCGTTGGACAGTTCCTCCTTAAAACGCCCAATCGGGAGTTTTTTTGTCAGCAGGCTGATTCATATGGGTTCGAGGAAACGGCTTATTTAGAGGCTTTGTCTGAGGTTCCGATAGTGCCTGAGGAAAATCTTCCTCCCATTCTTGATTTTCTAACCTCCTTTGCGGAGATGGTAGGACAGATGGGATTAGAGCATTTAAAACAAATAGAAACTGAGGAGGCACTGCGGGAGAGTGAGGAAAAATACCGAACCATCCTTGAAAGCAGCGAAGAGGCGCTTAGGGCGAGTGAACGTTTCCTCCAAAACGTATTCGACGGGATCCAGGACGGAATCAGTGTTTTAGATCGAGATCTGACGATTACTGGTTGTAACTTCTGGATTGAGGATCGGTACGCTGAGCGCATGCCACTGGTTGGGAAAAAATGCTATAAGGTTTACCAGGGTTTACAGTCCCCGTGCCCATGGTGTCCAGCTATCCCAGCCATAGAAACGGGTGAGAAGTCCATTCCGAGGTTGTTCCCTATCCCTCTGCTGAGGAGCCAAGCGAGTGGATAGAGCTTTCTACCTTTCCTCTCAAAGATGATGACGGTTCTGTAATTAGCGTAATCGAACACGTAAAAGACATAACGGCTAAGAAACAGGCGGAGCAGGCGCTGGCCGAGAGCGAAGAGAAATACCGGTTACTCGTGGAAAACCAAACAGACCTGTTGGTTAAGGTTGATTGCGAGGGAAGATCCCTGTTTGTTAGCCCGTCCTATTGCAAAATGTTTGGCAAGACAGAGGAGGAATTGCTTGGTAAGACCTTCATGCCTCTTGTCCATCCGGATGATCGTGAATCAACTGCAAAGGAAATGGAGAAGCTATATCACCCTCCACACACGGCCTACATAGAACAAAGGGCCATGACAAAGGATAGATGGACATGGCTTGCCTGGTTGGATACGGAATGCCCTCTGAGATAGTGGAGCGAATCTTTGATCCCTACTTCACCACCAAAGACACGGGTGAGGGAACAGGATTAGGGTTGTCTGTAGCTCAGGGCATTGTTAAAGCCCATGGGGGCACAATCACTGTTTATAGCGAACAGGGGAAGGGAACCACCTTTCATGTGTATCTACCCGTCATTTTGGAGGAGGAAAGGGAGAAAAAGGAGTCTGAAGAACCCCTCCCCACCGGAAGCGAGTGTATTCTATTCATTGATGATGAGCAGGTCCTGATAGAGATAGAGAGCCAGATGTTAGAGCAGTTGGGATATGAAGTGGTTGCCAAGAAGAGCAGCATTGAAGCCTTAGAGCTGTTCCGGGCAGAACCTGACAGATTTGATCTGGTCATTACCGACATGACCATGCCCCATATGACAGGTGACAAATTGGCCCAAGAACTTATGAAAATCCGGCCCGATATCCCGGTTATCCTATGCACCGGGCACAGCAGACTGGTCTCAGAAGAGAAGGCAAAGGATATAGGGATTAAGGCATTTGTCATGAAGCCTCTCGTGATGCGGAATTTGGCGGAAACCGTTCGGAAGGTTACATCTTGCAGCCTTCTCCTGTTGGGTGTTTGAAAAGTTGCTCTTTTTTTGATTTTTATCTCTGCTTCATTCTTTATCTGCTAATTTCCACGAAAATCGAACAAGATCCGTCTTGTGGGTATTGACGGCCCGGAGACTGCTAAAGGCAAAAGGAAGCAGGTCAGCCGTTCAACCAGCGGGCGAAGAATCACCTTGCTAAAATGGTCCTGAATAAGGTATTTGATATCAAAGGCCACGATTTAGGACCTTATAACCGCGTGCCGGGGTTATCGCGACAGAGAGTAGGAACGTTGACCTTGAGATGTTCAAGGTAGGTTTAGCAGAGGGTTATCGGGGAGGGTAAAAAATAATGATTCTTATAATCGAGGCGCTGATGAAGAAGACTAAGACGATTCTGGCTGTCCTCTTGCTGCTGCTAACCACATTTGGCATGATATCGTGTTCGGAACTACGTTCGGAGTTTGATCCCCACCAGTGGCGATACCAGCCCTATAGGGATATGCCTCCATCCTGGGAGAACGATTTTGGGCGCCCCGGTCCTGAATACGGGAGAGAAGATATGTTCGGTGATACGTGGTGATGGCAAGCAAATTATAAACGCAACTACTCAGGTTCAAAGGGGCAAAGGCACAGAGGCACAAAGCTTAAGGGCCTGTTTGGTGTATATGGTTGATCTGGCCCCGGTTGAATAGCCTGCGAA
>Ga0190283_1000463_pt1 | contig 21085 bp, 15 predicted proteins | sample 48691801_MG_FD_161669 | JGI IMG/M metagenome (GOLD analysis project Ga0190283, IMG submission 161669) | Hydrothermal vent microbial mat bacterial communities from Southern Trench, Guaymas Basin, Mexico - 4869-18-0-1_MG | ecosystem: Environmental > Aquatic > Marine > Hydrothermal vents >...
TAACAGATTCTGAGTGTTTTTTAACGCAGTGTCAGAATCAAATGGGCCTATTCTAACTTTGTATAACTCGCCTCTTGCCGTTGAGGATATAGTTGTGCTGACTGGGTGGCCCTGCATGTCTTCCATACGCAGGCGTAGCCGCTCAGCATTATCCATCTGGCTGAAAGCGCCAACCTGGAGAAAAATGCCGGCGTCTGAAACTGGTGGTTTTGTCAAAATAGTATTCGCTGCGGGTTTCCCCGTTGTATTAACCGGCTGTGATTCAGTGACCGCTAACGCTTCCAGTGGTTGCATATCCTCAACTGTCGACATGACGACTTCAGAATGATTACTTTGTCCGGGAGTCAGGGTGCGTATTTCAACGTTGGCAGTTCCACTGCCCACGATTCCCAGTTTTCTTGCGGCAACGTAGGATAAATCAATCGCGCGGCCTCTCACAAACGGCCCCCGGTCATTCACCTTTAGTATCACGCTACGCTGGTTCTGCAGATTGGTGACACGGACATAAGTAGGTAATGGCAGCGTTTTGTGCGCGGCCGTCATTTTATACATGTCATAGGGCTCACCGCTGGAAGTGCTGCGGCCATGAAACTTTTTCCCATACCAGGAGGCTTTGCCATGCTGGACAAAACCCTGTGCATTTTTCATCACATGATAAGTATGACCATTGACTTCATAGCTTTTGGGGTTGCCACTTTTTGCCTGGGGTTCATTGCCTGGGATTGCATCCGGAATTGCTGCAATTTCCTCTGCAGTTAATTCCCTTCCCGCACGATCCTTTTGTTGCAGTAACCCGCAACCGTGGATCAGCAGTAACAAGGTAGATAAGAGTACTAGACGATAAACTTTCATATAAATTTCTCCTTACTTCTGTGACTTTTTTTCCTTCTGATATTTTTTTAGTATTTCCTGGCTTAGCTGAAAAACTGCCATCGCATATTTTCTACTGTGATTATAACGAGTGATGACATAAAAATTTTCATGTCCAATCCAGAACTCAGGACTTTTTTTACTTTCAAGTTCAATAAAACTGAGGTTTTCGTTGTCAGTTATCTTTTTCGAAGGTTTGACGTTATGTTTTTTAAGCACCTGAAGTGAATACTCCGGTTTGAGCTTTTCACCGTCGAGTTTTTTCCATGCATCACCTTTTACCGTGGCGCGTATAACAATGGGTTGTTCGGGCAGCCAGCCGTGTTTGTGAAAATAATGAGCGACACTGCCGATGCCATCGGCTGTGTTATGCCATATATCACGTTTACCATCAGCGTCAAAATCTATCGCAAAGTTACGAAAGCTGCTGGGAATAAATTGTCCCATACCCATGGCGCCGGCATAGGAGCCTTTCGGCTTCTGGGGTTCGATGGATTCTTCCTTGCTGAGCAATAAAAAATGTTCCAGTTCGGAACGGAAAAAATCTGCTCGTGGCGGATAATCAAAACCTAACGTCATCAGGGCATCAAGTACTGGAAATGTTCCCATCCGGGTGCCGTAAAAAGTCTCCACGCCGATGATGGCGACAAGTATTTCAGGAGGTACGCCGTACAGCAGCTCGGCTCTTTCCAGGGTCTCTTGATTGTTTTTCCAGAATTCGACACCGGCTTTTATGCGTTTCTTCCCCAGAAATATCTTCCGGTATTCATACCAGGGCTTGCCTTCGGCGGGTTTGGAGATCAGGTCAATAATTTTTTGTGATCTCTTTGCCTGAGCCAGTATGCTCTGTAACTCTTCGCTCGTGAAATCATCTCGCTTGCTTAGCTCGGTGATAAAAGACTGTACCTCGCTGCGTTGTAAATAGTCTCCACGCTGGACGACACCGTTTTTGCCCATGGCATTGACGGGTAGTTGAGTGATGCCGAGCATTAAAGAAATGAATAGTATTTTGCGCATTATTTGATCACAAGTCGTCTTTCGGTCTGTATGGCCATCAGCATACCGAAGCCTGCCATTAACGTCACCATTGATGTGCCACCATAACTCACCAGGGGTAGTGGCACACCCACAACGGGTAGCAGGCCGGAGACCATGCCGACATTAACAAAGAAATAGACAAAAAAAGTCATGCTGAGGCTGGCTGCCAGCAGGCGGGCGAAGGTGTCTTGAGCATGAAAGGCGATGATGAACCCACGTATGATAATAAAAAGGTAGACTGCAAATAATACCAGCACACCCATAAAACCAAATTCTTCTCCGAAAACCGAGAAGACAAAATCAGTTGTACGCTCAGGCAGGAATTGTAGTTGCGCCTGTGAACCGTTGAGCCATCCGCGGCCATAAATCCCGCCGGATCCGATAGCAATTTTCGACTGAATGATATGGTAGCCTGCACCCAATGGGTCGGATTCCGGGTTGAGAAAGGTCAACACCCGACGACGCTGGTAGTCATGCATGAAATGCCACAGCAATGGCCCTGCCGCAGAAATCATCGCGATGATAGCCAACAAAATACGCCAGCCCAGGCCGGCAAAGAAGATACCCACTATTCCTGCGCTACCTACCAGTAATGCAGTGCCAAGATCAGGCTGTTTGATAATCAGGCCCATGGGTACGGCGACCAGACAGGCTGCGACCAGGGTTTCACCCAGGGTAGGCGGCAGGCGCCGGTCAGCGAAGTAAACCGCAATCATCATCGGCATGGCGAGTTTCATTATTTCTGATGGTTGAAAACGTAATATTCCCAGGTCCAGCCAGCGTTGTGCGCCTTTACCGACATCCCCAACCAGTAAAACCAGGATCAGCATAATGACACCGGTGGTATAGAGCGCACGGGATGACAGGCGTAGCCAATGCACATTAACCTGGGCCATCAGTAGCATGACAAGCAGGCCAATACAGAGGCGGACAAGCTGGCGGCTTACAAAGCTGATGTCCCGACCAGAGGCGCTGTAAAGCACTGCCACTCCCAAAGCCATGAGCAGTAACAAACCCAGTAGTAAAACCCAGTCTATATGCCAGCGGCGTAACAACTGTCTGTTTGCGAACCCTTCATAGCTGTCAGCCATTGCTTAATCACCTTGCCCGGTTTTGGGTTCATTTTTCTTCTCATCCTTAAGCAGCCAGGCATCCATAACCTTGCGTGCGATCGGTGCTGCGGTGGCACCACCGTGGCCACCGTGTTCGACGATTACGGCGATAGCGATTTGCGGATTTTCAACTGGTGCGAAAGCGATAAACAGGGCATGGTCAAGCAGGTGCCGCGCCAGCTTGTCTTCTTCATATTCTTCATCCTCCTTCAGGCTAAACACCTGCGCGGTCCCTGTTTTACCGGCAATTTGATATTTTGCCCCTGCCGCTGAGCGACGCCCGGTTCCTCTATTACCGTGCATCACATGTACCATGCCTTGAATTATATGGTTCCAGTAAGTTGAGCTTTTTAGATGAACCATCCAGCCTTCGACTTTTTTATCCTGGCGGCCTTGTTCCTGGCTAAGCTGTGTTTTGAGGATATGCGGTGTCTGGCAGGCGCCCTGCATGGCAATGCAACTGACTGCTGTGGCAAGCTGCAGGGGGGTGGTCAGCATATAACCCTGGCCGATACCTACGATTAATGTTTCTCCCGGATACCAGGCCTGGCGATACCTTTTTCGTTTCCATTGTCGTGACGGCATCAAGCCGCTTGACTCTCCCGGTAAATCAATCCCTGTTTTTTGGCCCAGCCGAAAGCGGCTGCCCATATCGTGCATGTTATCGATGCCAAGGCGATTTGCCAGGTCATAAAAATAGGTATCACAGGACTGGGTGATCGCTTTATCCAGATCAACAATACCGTGGCCGCCTTTTTTCCAGTCTCGGTATCTGCGGGGTTTTTTGGGGAGCTTGAAAAATCCTGGGTCGCGAATCGTTCGCCAGGGTGTTGTCTTGTTAAACTCAAGCCCGGCCAGTGCAATGACAGGTTTGATCGTTGAGCCGGGTGGATATTGCCCTCTGAGTGCACGGTCGTACAAAGGACGTTCGGGGTTGTTCCGCAAAGACTGATAAGCCTTGTTTGAGATGCCGCCGACAAACAGGTTTGCATCGTAGCTGGGCATGCTGGCCATCGCCAGGATTTCACCATTGCGGGGGTCTATTGCCACGACAGAACCGCTGTGATCGGCTAGTGCATCGATCGCGGTTTTCTGCAGTTTTACATCGATGCTTAGTATCAGGCTGTCCCCGGCTGTGGCGAGTTGTTCTTCGAGGGTGCGGATGGGTCTGCCCTTGGAATTGACTTCTTCCTGAAGCACGCCGCTTTTACCATGCAGGATTGTTTCGTAAAATTTTTCCACCCCAAGTTTGCCGATATGATTGGTTCCGCGGTAGTTCCCTTCGTCGATGTCATTTAATTCCTGCTCGTTTATCCGGCCGACATAGCCCAGAGTATGGGCGAATATGTGTCCATAGGGATAATTTCGCTTTAGCCGAGCCACTACTTTTGTTCCAGGAAACTGATAGCGCGTGACTTCGAAAACAGCGACTTCTTCCTCGCTCAGGTTCAACCGCAGGGGTATGGACTCAAAAGCCGGCAAGCGCTTACGCAGTTTTTCAAACGCTTTGAACTCTTCTTCGCTGATTTCCAGGGTTTTACTTAAGCTCTCCAGCAAACCTGACATATCTTTCACCTCTTCAGCTGTAATCTCCAGGCTGAAGCTGGGCAGGTTTTCCGCTAATAAAACCCCGTTACGGTCATAAATCAGACCGCGGCTGGGTGGGATGGGTGAGAGTCTAACACGGTTGTCTTTGGCAAGATCGCTGTAATAACTATGCGAATGAATCTGTAACCAGGCCAGTCGGCTGGCCAGTGCTATAGTGACCGTAATCGTGAGAACAACCATCAGGATAAGACGGCCACTGAAGATTCGATATTCAAGATGAAGATCCTTGATCTTGTGTGATCGGGACACGATACGGAGGCTCCAGCGCTCTTTTGAGCAATTAAACACAGGATTATATCCTAGCTATAATAATTCAGGGAAACTCTGATTCTCTGTGGTGACAAATAAAAAAGTGTTTAAGCTTGCGGGCGATTGGTAACACTGGTATAAAACCCGCGACGCAAATCTTATAGAAATTCAGGGGGAAAAATGCGACTTGTACTTCTCGGTGCGCCCGGTTCTGGCAAAGGCACTCAAGCAAAGCAATTGATCGAACGTTATAATATTCCACAAATCTCTACAGGTGACTTGCTTCGCGCCGCTGTCGGCGCGGGGACAGAACTCGGCATTAAGGCCAAGGCCGCCATGGATGCCGGTGAACTGGTTTCTGATGAGATTGTACTCGGCATGATCGGTGACCGTCTCAAGGAAGCCGACGCCCAGAATGGTTTTATTCTTGACGGTTTTCCACGCAATACTTCCCAGGCTGAGTCTCTCGATTCATTACTGGCAGAGCTGGGGCAGCCGCTAGATACCGCTTTGTTGATTGATGTCGATTTTGACAGCCTGATGAAGCGTCTGACGGGGAGGCTGACCTGTGGCAAATGTGGCGCGATTTTCAACCGCTATACCAACCCGCCGAAACAGGAAGGCATCTGTGATAAATGCGGTAGCGACGATCTGGTGCATCGTGCTGATGACAATGAAGAAACGGTCGGTAATCGCCTTAAAGTTTATCAGGAACAAACCGAGCCTTTGATTGCCTATTATAAAGGACAGGATAAACTGAAGTCTGTTTCTGGCGAAGGTGAAATTGCCGAGATTTTCTCTAAAATCACTGAAGTTTTGGGCTAGCCTGGATATTGCATCCGAATCCGGGATTTTGACTGAGAGATTTTAGTGCAGATTGTTCAAACAGACAAAAATCAATGTTATTCATTGGCTTGCAGGCTGTTTGGGCAAGCTGGACGAAAATATCCAGCCAAAGCTTCCGCTCCTGCTCACGCCCCTTACCTACATCCTGTAGGCAAAAACCGGATAGCAGGCCTGGGCACACTTTGTACTTTTCTAAAATTCACATAACTAACTGGTTTATATTAATTTCAGGTTATTTGTGTGCGATCGGGTGCAATATCCGGGCTGGTTCAATCGTATCGCCGGGTTGCTCGTTGTGGGTGGCCCGGTTACAGACGCTCAATTTCAAACAATTTCTGAAGGTAATCTGCTGCTTGCCAGCATTGCTGTGGATGAATTCTGCGATTGCGGAACCCAGCTGGAAACTCTGCCCACCCCAGGATTTTTTGACGCCGGATACGGCGGTTACCTCAACCGATCAAACAACACGAGTCAGCGCAGATGATGTTACTGGCCGCTACGATGATGCTGTTAACTTTCAGGGTAACGTTATTCTTGAGCAGGCTGGCAGGCAAATCGAAGCCAGTGACGTTACCATCACCAGGGACCGGAATATAGAAGCACGTGGTGGTATTCGTGCCAGTGACGGGAAGCTGGATATACGTGCCGCTCACGCTGTTTTCGAGGATGAAGGTAAGTTTGGCCAGTTCACCGATGTTGACTATACCTACAAGCCCAAACATGCCTACGGTAAGGCTGATGAAGTCACCACGGAAGGTAATATCGTTACGCTGAAGAACAGCACCTACAGCACCTGCCCGACGAAAAAAAACGGTTGGGAGATCAAGGCCAGAAAAATAACACTCGATCGTGACAAAGATCTGGGTACCGCAAAGAATGCTGTTTTTCGTTTCAAGGATGTCCCGTTTTTCTATCTACCGACAGTGACCTTTCCAATCGGGAATCAGCGCAAAACCGGTTTTCTGTTTCCACAGATTGGCCGTAGTGATCCCACTGGAGCTGAAATAGCGGTGCCTTTTTACTGGAACATCGCACCACAATTTGATGCCACCATCACGCCACGGATCATGAGTAAGCGCGGAGTCATGCTGGAAAATGAATTTCGTTATCTCTCCTCACGGCATAAAGGGACTGTACAGGGAAATTATCTGGCAAATGATAATAAAACAGACGAGGATCGACATCTTGTTGCGTTAAAGCATAAGGGTAGTCTGGGGGAAAAATGGCGGCTCAATCTCAACGGCAGCCATGTCTCTGACGATGACTATCTGGATGATTTTGGTAACAGCCTCAGGCTTGGTAGTATTAGCCACCTCCAACGTCAGGCTGATATTGGTTACAGTGAGCGGTGGTTTAATTTTACGGCGTTGGCACGCTCCTACCAGACGATCGACCCGAATATAAGTGAAGCCAACAAGCCCTACCGTCTACAACCCCAGCTAAATTTTCGTGCAACCCTGCCTAAGGACCTGTATGGGCTGACATTATCCTTGGACACTGAGTTTACCCATTTTTCTCATTCGCTCAAGACAAACGGTGATCGCCTGGATGTTGTACCGCGACTGAGTTGGCGTAAGGATGCTCCGGCATGGTTTTTTCAACCGGCCCTTAACTGGCATTACACGCAGTATAAGCTTGATAATGTTGATCTTGATCGTGAGCTGCCGGTTGTCAGTCTGGATAGCGGTCTGTTCTTCGAGCGCATCACTAAGAATGAAAATATCCAGACGCTGGAGCCACGCCTGTATTATCTTTATGCGCCTTTACGTCAGCAGGATGATATCCCTTTGTTTGATACCAGTGAACCGGTTTTCAGCTTTCCCAGCCTGTTTCGGGAAAATCGTTTTAGCGGACGTGACCGGATTGGCGACGCAGATCAGCTAACATTCGCGTTGACTACACGGCATCTTGATGGTGATAACAGCCATGAATCCTGGCGCGCCAGTATCGGTCAAATTCTATATTTTAAAGATCGTGAGGTTAGTTTGAATAATACCGCCTCTGAGGTTGATTCAAGTTCCAGTTTTGCGGCAGAATTATCCTATACTCCTAGCGTTGAATGGTTTGCACGCAGTGCGCTTGTAGCCAGTAAAGATCTGGATGAAACAGAACGGTTTAATTTCGCCCTGGGCTATCGAGGGGATAATCATCGTCTGGCTAATCTGGAACACATTTACCGTCGGGATGACCTGCAACAAACAAGTATTTCATTTGGCTGGCCGCTAAATCAGCGCTGGCGTTTGCTGGGTCGATGGCTGTATTCTCACGATGAAAATCGCGACATTGATATTCTGGCTGGCCTCGAATATGAAAGTTGTTGCTGGAAAGCGCGGTTGATAGGGCAACGATTTGTCACTGATGAGGAAAATGAGTTCAATAACAATATTTCCCTGCAAGTGGTTTTCAAAGGGCTGGCTTCACTTGGAAAAGGTTCACAATTGTTGCAGGAACGAATTACGGGTTACCAGACTTATGATGAATAGATTGTTATTGCTAATGATTTTACTGGCCGTGTCGCCTGCGCAAGCTGAGTTGCAATGGCTTGATCGTATTGTCGCCATTGCTGGCGATGATGTAATTACTCAGTTGGAGTTGCAAAAAGAAGGCCTCAGAATCCAGCGTGAACTCAAGGCCCGCAAAACACCGCTTCCTGCGAAAGAAGTTTTTATCCGTCAGGTGCTGGAGCGCCTGGTGATAAAAAAAGTACAACTACAACGCGCCCACAGTCTGGGAATTCGCACTGATGATGCCGAAATGAACCGTTCAATTAGTAAAATTGCTGGCGAGAACCGTATGAACCTGTCTCAGTTTCGCGAGGCTTTGAAACAGGAGGGAATCGATTACGCCAGCTTCCGCAAAGAGATCCGTAGCGAGTTGATGATTCAAAAATTACGTAAGCGTGAAGTGGATCGGAGTATCAAGGTTAGTGAGCAGGAAGTTGAAGACTTCTTAAAACAGCAAAATCTGGGTGGGAATAATCAAAGTGCTTACCGCATTAGCCACATATTGATTGCCCTGCCGGAAGCTGCGACGCCTGAGCAGTCGCAAAACGCAAAGAATAAAGCAGAAGCTGTACGCAAACAGGCTGAAGAGGGTGCGGATTTTGCCAAGCTGTCTGTCGCCTATTCAGATGGACAAAAAGCGCTAGAGGGTGGAGACCTGGGTTGGCGTGAGGCTAATCGATTACCGACTATTTTAGCTGAAGCAGTTCTACAAATGCGACCGGGTCAGGTAAGCAAACTGATACGTAGCGTCAGCGGTTACCATATCGTCAAACTGGTCGATACCAGGCAAAGCAAAGCAGGTATGATTAAAGAAACCCGTGCCCGTCACATACTTATAAAAGGGGATAAGGCAAAAGAGAATCTGGAGAATCTGCGCGAACAGATTCAACAGGGCGCAGATTTTGCCGAGCTGGCGAAACAGCATTCTCTCGACAAAGGCAGCGCAAAACAGGGCGGTGAGCTGGGCTGGGCTGCACCTGGAAAATTTGTGCCCGCCTTTGAAAATGCAATTAAGCAGTTAAAATCCGGCGAGACCAGCCCACCATTTAAGAGCGCTTTTGGTTGGCATATCGTTCAAGTGATGGCACGACGAGATGCACCGATTTCGCAGGAACTATTGCAATCCAAAGCGCGAGACTTTCTGTTCAAACAAAAGCAGGAAGAAGCGGAATTGCTCTGGGTGCGTCGTCTGCGGGATGAGGCTTATGTAGAATACCGTATTCCGGGTATGAAGGCTGACGGCTAGGCTGTTGAAGTGGAATGAGGTGCGAGACACCACAGGTTTATTTTTTTGACGCAGAGACGCAGAGACTATTTATCATTTCTCGTTCCCATGCTCCTGCGTGGGAACGCATAAGTTGCATAAAATAAATTTTTATTTTCTTCGCGCTCTTTGCGTCTTTGCGGTGAATTATTCCACTCTCTGCAATAAATCAGAGTCTTTCTAAATGGTTTCAAGAATCGCAGTGACCCCGGGTGAGCCTGCGGGTATCGGTCCAGATTTGATTATCCAGCTTGCGCAAACTGGCCAAAGCGCTGAACTGGTTGTTGTGGCAGACCCTGACCTGCTGGAGCAGCGTGCAAAATCTCTGTCGCTGCCACTCAAGATTCAAAGTTTTAACCCGGAAACCGCTCCTGAATATTCCACAAAAAGTAGCGTAAGCTGTCTGCCAGTACCCTTAAATAAACCTGCGACAGCGGGAAAACTTGATTCAGCCAACGCTGAATACGTGCTGGAAACTTTACGCCAGGCTACGGATGGTTGTCTGTCAGGCCAGTTTGACGCACTGGTGACCGGCCCTGTGCACAAAGCCATCATCAATGAAGCGGGCATTCCCTTTACCGGCCATACTGAATTTCTGGCGGCTCGTTGTGGTGAAGGTGTACATCCGGTCATGATGTTGGCCGCTGATGGATTACGCGTTGCGCTGGTGACCACCCACCTGCCGCTCAACAAGGTCAGTGCAGCGATTACCTCCGAACGTCTGGAGAAGGTTTGCAAGATAGTACAGTCCGATCTGCTTGAGCGTTTCCAGATCGATAGGCCGCGCATTCTGGTTTGTGGACTTAACCCGCATGCAGGAGAAGATGGGCATCTGGGAATGGAAGAAATCGAAATTATCACACCCGTTCTCGACAGACTTCGAGATCAGGGGATGGAAGTCACAGGGCCATTACCCGCAGACACGCTTTTTACGCGTCGAAACCTGAAAAATGCTGATGCGGTACTGGCCATGTACCATGATCAGGGGCTGCCGGTACTTAAATATGCAGGATTCGGCCAGGCTGTGAACATCACGCTGGGTCTGCCGATTATCCGAACTTCGGTCGATCATGGTACCGCGCTGGAACTGGCGGCTACCGGTAAGGCAGAAATTGGTAGCTTGATAGCAGCCATTGCCATGGCGCAACAGATGATTCAGGGATAAATAATTGAAGGTGTACAAGCGTAGTTTTTACTACGCCGAACGATTCTAAATCTGCGTTATGTATTAACCCGGACATATACGTTGCCGGGTTAGTCGGCCACAGGCGGCAAAGGGTGCCACAGATGGATGTGTTGCAATAAAATCCATTCCTTCATGCAATATCCGAGCAGGGATTGTCAGAAAGAGCATCAAATCATTTGTCGCTTCCACACCGCGAAGACTAAGCGTATGGTTAACGCAGTCAGAATTAGAAGGCCAGTGTCAAGGCGTTAATGAGAAAGTTTGACCAACAATAATGAGAATATTTCAAAGAGTATTTCTACCTTCCATCATCATCACGCTGCTCGTCGGATTTTGGTACAGCCCGGATTTCAAGACAATCGCGGCAGGCGTGTCGATTTTTCTTTTTGGAATGTATTTTTTAGAGAAAGGTTTTAACGCATTTACGGGCGGGTTATTGGAACGGCTACTCGAGAAAACAACTGATAAGCTCTGGAAAAGTATCGGTTTTGGTGTTGTTTCAACGACGATTATGCAATCGAGTTCGCTGGTGTCAGTTATTTCGATTTCATTTATCAGTGCGGGTTTGATTGGTCTTGGTGCTGGTATAGGCATCATTTTTGGAGCGAATCTGGGTACCACGACAGGTGCCTGGATGGTGGCTGCCTTCGGACTCAAAGTTAAGATTTCTGCCTATGCCATGCCGATGCTGGTTGTCGGTTTGATATTTACTTTCCAGAAATCAAAGCACATGAGGGGCCTCGGATACATTCTCACAGGCCTGGGTTTTCTGTTTTTGGGTATCCACTTCATGAAAGAGGGTTTTGAAGCCTTCAAGGATCAAATTAATCTGGCAGAATTCGCGATTCCTGGTATCAAAGGGCTGATTATTTATACTCTGATTGGTATGGCTGCAACGGTAGTGATGCAATCCAGTCACGCGACGATGGTCTTGATTATTACCGCCCTGTCACTGGGCCATGTTACCTATGAAAATGCCCTTGCATTGGCGATTGGGGCAAATATAGGCACCACCATCACCGCGATTATCGGTGCGCTGAATTCGAACTATCAGGGTAAACAACTCGCGGCTGCGCACCTGATTTTTAATGTTGTGACAGGGGCTATCGCTATCGTCGGCATTAAAGTCATTATCCAGATCGTGGATTATATCAGTACGGTAGTAGGCATTGGACCCGAAAGCTATACCTTGAAGCTGGCTGTGTTCCATACGGTATTTAACTTGATCGGGGTAGCGGTGATGACGCCATTTGTGGGTAAGCTGGTCATTTTTCTGGAAAATACGATCAAACCGAGGCAAAAAGAAATAACCGAGCCATACTTTTTGAATGAAGCGGTACTTGATTTCCCGGAAACGTTATTGCAAGCCGTTAGAAATGAAATCATTCATTTGTACAATAACACTTCTCTGCTGTTCGTCAACGGCCTGCATATGGAGGCGTCTATGCTGGAAGAAGGTAAAAATTTACGCAAGGAAATCCTTAATGATCAGCAGATTGTTGATTACGATTTTGATGAACGCTATGAAGCAAAAGTCAAACCGCTGTTTGCGGCCATTATCGAATTTATCAGCAGGGGGCAGGGTGATATACCTGCCGAACAACAGTCACAATTGTTTGAACTCCGCCTTGCCTGTTTAAAGCTGTCTGACAGTATCAAGGCGATTAATCTTTTAAGAACCAGCATGACGACCCATTTCAAATCAAACAATAAAGTCGTCAGGAATGAGTACAACCAGATGCGTATTCTTATTGCATCAGTTCTGAGAGAGATGGATAAACTTGAGGGCAAGAAGGATCGTGATACTGAAATTCTGATCGGTCTTGATGATTTACGGGTGGAGATAAAGCAATACAGACTGGAAACCAACGACCGCCTCGATAAACTGATCAGGAAGGGCGAAATTGATTCGATCACTGCGACCTCAATTTTATATGATCGCACTTCTACCAGGGACGCAGTTAAGAGTTTACTTGACGTGGGGAAAATACTCTTTTCTACTCGTAATTTAGAACTCAAAAATGCGGAAGAAATGATATCATTGAGCGAGAAAGAAATTGAGGCTGCTGTCAGTTCAGGGAAAGAACAGCAGACGAAGAACTAACTAGACTAATCCTTTGGGAGGCGCAAGATGAAGACTAAAGAGATCATCAAAAAACTGGAAAATCTTTTTGGTAAAAGTCACAAACAAAAATCGAAGGATAAGCAGCTGGAGTCAATCACCAAGCTGATCGGTTTGCTGGAGGTAAAAGAGAAAAAGTTTCGCGATAAGCTAAAAGTTCTAGAAGACGAAACTAGTATTCCAAGATATAAACGCAAACTCCAGTTAACCGAACTGCATATCGCCAAGGCAAAAGCATATAAACTGGAGCTGGAATCACAAAAAAAAGCAGAATGATTGCCTGATTGGTGTTTGACCAGTATCAATTACGCAGCTTGAAAGTATAGTAGAATATTTTGTCTAAGCCGCATCGCTAAATTCTTGGCGTATGGCTGTGGAGTGGGTTCACTGACAACAGTATCGAGTTCACCGCAGAATTGCTACGGTGTTGGCGAAGTGCTGTCCTTGTCTAAGCCTTTGAATATATAAAGTAATTTATTTATAACCGACTTTATGCGATATCCGGGTTAGACCAGTATGCCGCTGGTTCTTTATCAGTATTTCTTTGGAGCAAGCTATGAAGCTAACAAGTGTCACTCAAATTGAAGATGCGACAGCAGCGTCTCGCAAGGAATTGTTTCGTCTGGGAACGGCTTTATTATTTATTGTGGCCACGATGTTGTACACCTTAAGAATCTCGCCCGATACGCCAGGACAGATGATGTTGGTCATCGCAGCGATGATGGGCGGGTATATGGCGATGAATATCGGCGCTAATGACGTTGCCAATAATGTCGGACCGGCCGTTGGTTCCAGGGCGTTAACCCTGGTGGGTGCCATTGCAATTGCCGTTGTATTTGAAGCGGCTGGAGCCTTGATCGCAGGCGGAGATGTGGTCAGCACGATTAAAAAAGGCATCATTAATGCAGATGCAATTCCGAACGAAGATACTTTTATCTGGATAATGATGGCAGCCCTGCTGGCTGGCGCGGTCTGGCTGAATATAGCCACCGCGGTAGGCGCGCCCGTGTCAACCACGCACTCCATTGTCGGGGGTGTACTGGGTGCGGGTATTGCGGCTGCTGGATGGGATATAGCTAACTGGGATCGTGTCGCTGCCATTGCCGCCAGTTGGGTCATCTCGCCTCTCCTGGGAGGCATCATCGCTGCGGCATTTCTCTACTTCATTAAACACAGTATTACGTATAAAAAAGACATGATTAACGCCGCGAAACGAAAAGTACCGCTTCTGGTGGCAATAATGGTCTGGGCTTTTTCAACTTATCTGGCCTTAAAAGGCTTGAAGAAAATTATTAAACTGGATTTTCTCACTGCAATTGGACTTGGCTTTGCCATTGCTGTCGTATTGTATTTCATCACCAAACCTTTAATAGCCAGAGCGGCAGACAAGCTAAGCAATGATAAGCAGTCCGTCAATTCATTGTTTACCGCTCCTTTGATTGGGGCCGCAGCCCTGTTAAGTTTTGCGCATGGCGCTAACGATGTTGCAAATGCGGTTGGACCACTTGCAGCGATTAATGATGCGATTTTACACGGCGGAGTATCGTCAAAAGCGGCCATCCCAGTTTGGGTAATGATGGTTGGGGCACTAGGGATCGCTATTGGCCTTGCTCTTTATGGCCCCAAGTTGATTCGCACCGTAGGGACAGAAATTACCGAGTTGGATAAAATGCGTTCTTTTTGTGTCGCGATGGCTGCTGCCATTACTGTCATCGTCGCTTCAAAACTGGGCTTGCCAGTCAGTTCCACCCATATCGCAGTCGGTGGTATCTTTGGCGTGGGTTTTCTACGAGAGTACATCAAACAATCGCATGCGCAGATGATGGGAGAGATTATGGATCATCATGAAGGTAGCGATCATGACGTTGTAGAGGAGTTTCTCGAACGTTTTAAATATGCCACGCTTGAGGAAAAACGAGTCATGCTCTTACAGTTAAAGGCACATAAAACAGAAGCCGACCTGACGAAAAAAGAGCGAAAGAAACTGAACAAATCATACCGTGAACAATTGGTAAAAAGATCAGCCTTTTTTCGAATCGCTGCAGCCTGGGTTATTACTGTTCCTGCATCTGCGTCGATGGCGGCGTTACTTTATTTCATGATTAGAGGCATGATGTTGCCAGCTTAGTACGGTTCTGTGATGTTTGCGATGGTTTCGTGTTTTTCCGGGATATGGCATCTTTTTCACACAGACATCAAACGCTTTAGAGTTCTAACATTTCATTCTTTAGTTGCAATAAGACAGTAGGGATGGAGAACATGTTTTGCGTAATAACCGTATTTTTCCTGAGATTCCAGGCAGTATTCAATTCTGAAGGGACAGCTAAAGTCAGGGTTAATATTCTTTATCCGTAACGCTACTTTTTCTTCAATGGCCGGATCCTTGTAGCTATTGCAGTTATTCCCTTCGTCCCAGGCTCCATCTATGTAATCTGACAAGTCAAATCGGGTATTGAATTCCCAGGCTTTAACTATTTTTCTGTGTTTAATAGAAGCAATAACCTGGCTTTTACAGCTTATGTATGGCCGGTTAAAGAAGTTAGCAAAAACTCCTTTTAAAGGATCATTTTCTTTGAGTAAGACTTTATTCCAGAACCGCCAGCCATTAAAGTTGGCGACAAGATCAGAAAAGGAGAAAATACCAGTGGTGGAATAACCAAATTTTCCGGTTTCCTGTTCCTTTCCCCACAGGAGAGCCTGGTCAATACTGTGTTCATTCTCATGGGTTAACTCAAAATATTGCCAGCCCTCAGCAAAAAAATGACCCATTTTATCCAGTCCGATGAGATGACCGTTGATATTGACGAGATCACTCAATTCCTTAACATTTAATGAAAAACCTTCTAAATAATTTATATCACGATAAATAGAGTTATTTAATGATAAAGAGTAACTATTCCTGGCTAGTAAACTACGTAATTGCTTGTCCAGGTCATAACCCTTAAGTCCCCATGATGCGGTAAAGGATTGAAATATCGCTTTTCTGAGTTCTGCATAAAGTACATCTTCATTACAATATTCACCTTGTTCTATGTTTTCAATATCACCTGGTTGCGCATTCGCTTTTTGGATGCCCTCCTGGATGCGTTGATTAAAAATTTTGTTAATGATAGTCAGACTGTTATCAAGCTTAAGTTTTCTTGGTGTTACGCTGTCTATTTCGGCGGAAAAACCAGCTTGAAAAATCAAAGTACTTATTGAAATGAATAAAAGTCCCTGAAATAAACGAAACTGATACATATATCTGGTATTCAAACAATCGGGTATTTAACGGGCTGGTCGTTCTGAGCGTGCAAATACAAGTTCATCTGTATTTTTTAAGATCAAATCTGACATACTAATCGATAAAAATTTTCTTGCTGTAATAAAGGACAAAACAAGCATGGATATCAAAATCAGTGAATACACAAAGATCCATGTTTGCTCTGTCGCACCCAGTGAGTCAGCGGCCCATTCTGCAATCGTAATGTAATCGGTCAATCCTTCATCAAATACAAGCTCATCGATTGCATCTTTATTTAATGTATAAGGTAAATAACCCAGATAGAATCCCGGTAAAGCGGCTAGAGCAGTTGAATAGCCAAGGCCAAGGCGGGCATAGGTGCGAACTTCACAGCCGATCATCATTACCGCACCCATTGCGAGCAGTGGACCACCCAGGATATGCCCCCAATAAAGACCGGCTTCACCGGATGCGTTCGGTATGCTGCCGTCTCCCCACAAATAGGATGCCATGATAAATATATTGAGCGATACAATAGCGACCATAAAACCCTGCAGCGGCAACATTCCACGAAACATCTTGTAGGTACAGTCAGGTACGCCGCTACGACGGTAAAATTCCTGATTGGTAAATGCTGATTCCGGTGCCATGACAGAGCATTCGGTACCAAAGCCTGTTTTTGCAATACCCACTCCCAGTAATATACCGGGGATCGCCAGCCAGGCGATCTCGCCCCAACCAATCTGGGAAACTGAACCGGCAATGGTTGTGGTTAAACCGTAGTACAGCGGAACAAAAAGAAAAGCAAGAAGTGAAAGAGTTAATGCAATATGTAACGGATTTTTCCAGGCCTGGTAATGGGGGTCGTAACCGGGATTGTTATTGTGCTGAGTTGCGGATTGTTCTATAGATACTGCACGACATTCCTGATGCCTTAGATAACCACCTCTACCCAAAACAGTGACCAGTTTAAATGCGACAAACGCAAAGGGTATGCCTGTGATCAACACTACCCATGAAGCTATACTCATGGATGGAATGCCGCCAAGAAAATGATGAGTGGTGCAGCCGCCGGCAATTCTTGTTCCAAACGAAAATATAAAACCACCGATAAATGCCAGCAACAGCATTACGCCATCGTAATGAACCCAGTCTCGGGATTCTCTTTCTGCTACAGCTGACAGGCGAGCGCCTAAAACAGCAAACAATATGAACCAGTAAACACCCGGCTCATAGACCCTGGCGACCCAGTCTACACCGAATAAATTGACTTCACTGACCGCGAACATTTGCGCCAGCCCAGTCGTCACTACGATGAACATATCGTAGTGATAGTAAAAAATAATTTCAGCCAGCCCTACAAAAAGACCGCCCAGCCAGAACGGCCATTGCTTGCCAAGTAAAGAACTGATAAATGATTTCACTTAAAACTTTATATAAGAGAGCAGCCTAGTAGTACGCTGGTTACTTACTGACAAAACGCTTGCTGTCCCCGTTTATGGCTAAGCAAGCGGCTCAAAAAGTATTAAATTGAATCGGTTGGTTTGTTTAGTTTGGTCCATTCGTGCAGCGAACCATCATACTGTTTCGCCTGCTTGTTACCCAGCAGTTCATGCATGATAAACCATTGCCCGGTACTCAGATGTCCAGAATCGCAGTAAGTCACGGTGGGTGCGGAAAGGTCTATGCCTTTCGCGCTCATCAAGGCTTTAATTTTATCTAGAGGCAGGAAGGTGGCCGCTGTTTCACCCTTCACGATAAGTTCATGTGGAAAAACCCTCGCGCCGGGTATGTGGCCTGGAGCGTAGACGTAATCCTTTTTAGCGCTGCCCAGATAGTAATCTTCTGTTCGTGCGTCAATAATCTGGGTTTTATCGCTAACGGCTTTTTCGACCTCAGAGGTGGTGGCCAGAATCGATTTATCAGGTCCATTGGCAGCCCAGTCGCCTTTAGTCGGGTTAGACTTTTTACGGCTAACAGCGTGGCCTGCTGCAGTCCAGGCGGCCGTGCCACCATCTAGTACAGTCACATTTTCATGTCCCCAGTATTTCATTTGCCAGTAGAGGCGAGTAGCAAAAGTGACGTCTTTTGATCGGCTTCCCTTCATAGTGATCACTACGGCTGAATTAATATTCACGCCATGGTCACGCATTAAATCTTCCATTTCGCTTTTGCTGGGAACCAGTTTGATCAGGTCTACGCCATCAACGGTTCGTTTTGCGCGTACCTTTTTCCAGGCGACAAGGTTGGCACCAGGAATGTGTCCAGCCACCTCTATGCCAGAGCCTTTTTTTGCTCCACAGCCCTGTATTCCAGCGATGCTTTTTGATTTTTTGGGTTTTGCCGTAAAGCTTTTTGTGTCTTTGCGTACGTCCAGTATCACTACTTCATTGCTGTGTTTACTTAACCACTCAGCATCCACTAATGGGCCGGGTACTTGCAGAGCCTGAGCTGGAAAAGTGGTTATTGCCAACAACAATCCGGCGGCACTTAGCCAATGTATTTGTTTCATCATACCCTCCTGGGCTTAATTATAATTAGAGTGTGCCTGAACCAGGAAGCAGCTTGCTATGAACTATTTCCAGGTTCAGAGGCTATTGTCTCACATTCATGATCCTCTCTCGAGCCACAACGTAATTGCAAAATCAGGTAGCTGGAATGTGATGAAGAAACCCATGCCTGTTTAATTTGCTCAACTGCTGTATTCGCTGTTGCAGCCTCTTTCATGACATTAAGAATGGCAGGATAAACACGGTCGTGATAATCGGCATCCGGATCTACCCAGGCTTCAATAGTACCCGTGATATTTGTTGCCAACTTTATGGATAATTGTCGACTTTCATCAGGCATCAGGCGGGTATCAAAAAGTTCTGTCCAGCCAGTTTCAGCATTCCAGTCCATCTTTCTCTGGATGACCGCGATAGTCTGTACGCTGCCATCATCCCCTTTCCACAGCAGTCGGATTCGTGGCGTGATATAAGTTGGAAGAGCATGACCGGCGCCCTGGTTTTTGAGTATGACGGATAATTCTGTACCTGTTTTACTGGCCAAAACTGCAAGGCCTGAGCGCAGCATTTCCGGATCATGAACACCTTTAAATTCATGTGTGCTTTCAGGCATATGACAAGACTGACAAGTCATGCCCTGAGCGGGATAACGGCTGGCTTTCCATTCTTCATAGGTATTCTGCAACGGCTTTCCATTGACTAGAATGCCTTCTCCAGCAAACTGATGACAGCCTTTACAAAACTGTGAACTACTAAATAATGGATCAGTTTTAACCGGACCATGAGGCGTTATGGCTAACTCACGTGGTCCAAATCGCTGACCGGCGCGCATATGACAACTTGCACAATCAACCGCCTGGATTTTCCTGGTCTGGTCACGAAAAAAATTGACTTGCTGATTCTGCCGTGGCGCATGGCACCCCAAACAGTCGCGAATTGTCTCTTCATCGAACAAAGTCAACTGTCCTATTAAACCTGGACTCGCAGCACGCGCATGCCAGGAATTTTTCCACTGTTGATATTGCTGCATGTGGCAGAGACCACAAGACTCGGGTTCAGGAGAATCAATTAATGGATAACCTGAAGCTTCATAAGACTGAGGCCGAGCATCACTGTCCGCCTGTACTGTAGAGAACAGACATAGGCATAAACTTAAGAATAAATTTCTATAGTTAATATTGTGTTTCTTATGTTAAGAACTTCAAGTTTTTCTTTTCATTCTGAAATTACTTTTCTAATCGCTTAACAATTTCCACGCGGCGGTTTAATTTTCTTCCTGGTGAACTGGTATTATTTGAAGCAGGCGAGAGTGGTCCAACACCGTGTGCTTCCAGGCGTTTGGCTTTTATCCCATGACTTTTTTCAAGTTCTTTCACGATAGCTGTGGCACGTTGTTCGGATAGCTTAAGGTTATTTAAGAAACCACCCGTATCATCAGTATGGCCAACGATGTAATAATTGTTTTTATCCTGTTTTAAATAATCCGCAATCGTTTTTAAAGCATGGCTGGACTGACTGGTTATTTTTGCACTGCCTGTTTCAAAATAGATGTCGTAAACAGCGATTTTTCCGGTGTCGGAAATTGCACTTCGCATGGCATCCAGGTTAAGCGTAACAGTATCCTGTTCCATGCTGGCTGCGGTCAATTCATCTATAAGATACAGATTTCTTTCGCTACTTAAAACGACAACGGCGTATAGTGTTGCATCACTCGTTTGTTTAACGGCTGAAAGATAATATTCACCAAAGAGTCTGATACGGTCAAGATCAGTAGACGAGACCTTGCCATCTGTGTTTTTATGTTTACGCTTGCCTAAACCATTATTATTGTAGAGCTTCGTAACCAGTGATTTTGGCTTATTATTTTTTGCTGTGGCTGCATGTAAAATTGTGAAGCCTGCTTTTTCCAGTGTTTGCTGGTAACTGCGAAAAACTTCCAGATTGCTTTTGTTTTCAGGTTTTAACAATATTCGACTATGCAGTTTTCCTTCGACCGTAATTATCTCAGCTTGCTTTTCGCCAGACTTTGCATAGTCCAGTTCAACAAAATCCGTTTTAAATTCACCTTTTTCTGTGCTGCCTTTAAAAATCTGCAGTACGGTATCTGCGCTAAGCTGGAGTGGATAAACAATAAAAATGGTTAAAAATAAATAGTTTATTGAGGCAGTTTTTAAATATTTCATGACAAGCCTTTTCTAGTTTAGGTGGAAAGTTATACCTTATTTTATATATGAGGGGAAGTTCTGAGGGTGCTCGGGACACAATGCCTGTTTATGATATTTCTCAGTCCAGGGCAAGCCTGGCAAGTGCTAGTGACTTCCATCATGTTACCCGATATGGCAAGTTTCCGTCTGTAGCGGACATAAATATGCCGGGTTTGAACCCGGCTTATTAATTAGTTATGCCTGATAGATCAGAAACGCGGGCCTGCATTTTGCATGCTTTCAGATTGCTGTAGTGCTGCTTCAGCCTGCATCTTGGCGGTGTTTACCAGTTTTATCGCTTTGGCAAAATCTCCTTCACTGGCTGCTTTCTCGGCGGTTGCCGTCAACTTGC
>Ga0190283_1000468_pt1 | contig 20828 bp, 16 predicted proteins | sample 48691801_MG_FD_161669 | JGI IMG/M metagenome (GOLD analysis project Ga0190283, IMG submission 161669) | Hydrothermal vent microbial mat bacterial communities from Southern Trench, Guaymas Basin, Mexico - 4869-18-0-1_MG | ecosystem: Environmental > Aquatic > Marine > Hydrothermal vents >...
TCAATTTCTCCGAATTTTGGAGCGTTGTCGCAACCTCAAAGCCGGCATTAATTCTGTCACTGAGTGTGGAAAGTGGCATCATCATCCAGACGACTGCCGCAATTAATAAAACAATTGTGGCGGTTGCCTGCACAAGTATTTTTAAGTTATCCAACGGACGCGGTAAAACCTCCCATTTTTGCCACACTTTTTTTATCAGTTTGTTAATGGAACTAAAAACACCCTCTTTCTCAGTGATTTTAATAGAATCCAGGTAAGAAGCCACTTCTAACCAGTGATAGTAGCACGTTGAGCAACGGTTTAAGTGGGCCAACATTGCTTGACGCTTTTTGCCGTTAAATTCACCACTGATAAAAGCGGCCAGTTCCTCATCCGACGGACAAGGGCCAGGTTTTGATTTCAGTTGGTGGGCCGCTATGCCAAGTAAGGCAATGGCTCTATCTGAGTTAATAACACCTTTGAATGCATTAGGCGTTTGGGAAGTTGTTTGAGTGTCCATTTTTGTCTCCTTTAATTATAAAACACCGCATTGTTTTAATGCTTGGGATAAAGCAGTCTCGGCCTTTTTGAAACGATAACGAACTTGCTTATTAGTCAGAGACAACAGTTGAGCGATTTTTTCGATGGTAAACCCATCTCGCTTATGTAGCCGGAAGATGAGGTATTCTTCCTCTGTACAATGGATAGACTTGGCTAAATAACCCAACAACTCTCTGAGTTCAAGCGGAATATCGTTTTCGTCTATTTCGTTATTCAACAAGCGAAGTAGCACTTCCTGTAGAACTTGTTCATTCTGCCCTTCAATCTGTTTTTCCAACGTGTTTTCTAACGAAGCCTGAATAATAGCCGAGTTGTTTTCATGTTCTTCCTCAAGACCTTGATCAAGCGAAACGTCTTGAGTTTCCAGCTTGATTGGGCACTTTGTCGCCACTTCGTCAACCACTTCTTCGATTTTCCATCGTTGCCGATCCGTTTCTGTGGTTAGGAGAATTTCAACCACCTCTCGTTTGGAATATTTCTCTTTCACCAGCAATTGATAGGCCTTTCCATAAATTGGGTCTTTTTGCTGTTTCAACCAGGTGTTGGGACGATCTCGGCCGAATTTGTTACGTCTAAAATCGATCAACAGACGGGAGATGACGGTGGTGATAAACGCCGTTAATTTTTTGCCATTAGCCTTGGAAGTACGTAGTTTTTTCCAATCATCGGCCGCCAAGGTTTTTTGGACATACTCAGCCGCCTCCATTTGCTGGTTGTCGTTAGGAAAACTGTCCCTGGCGAGCTTATCTATATGATTCCAGTGGTCAAAAAATAGCGTTTTAGCCGCTTCGGCCGTCATCATGGCAGCAGTTGGCAGCTTTGGTGGTGAAGACTCCATTGCCGGTTTGTCACCACCACCAAATTGACTTATGTCTATCGCCGACATTTGTGCTGTGGTTGCACAAACACAAAGTTCTTGTTGGTACGGTGATAGGCAAGTTTGCAGAAAATCCTTAAGCGGATTTCTTTTGGATAACCATTGAACAAGGTACATAATCGTATTTCCTCCCTAATGGAACAGTTACAAGTATTCCAGATAAATATCTTGGCTTAAGCAGCTCAAAGGATTTTTCTGGAAAGCTAGCTATAATAAGGTATCATTATTGTTACTTATTAATAGACGGACAAAACCGGCAATTTTGCAAAAAAATATTTTTGTTTGTAGTAGGTGCTTTAGCACCTAAGTTTGTAGTAGGTGCTTTAGCGCCTAAGTTTGTAGTAGGTGCTTTAGCACCTTAATCTTTATGTGAGTTGTGGCTAAATGAGTACAACGAATTACGAATTGAGTACAACGAATTACGAATCGAGTACAACGAATTACGCGGATAAACGAATTAAGTACAACCAATTACGCGGATAAACGAATTAAGTTTCAACCCCTTTGGGGTTGGGGCGCTTTAGTTGTGCCGCACAAAAGTGCAATTTGTGACGAGTAGGACGATAGAGGGCCTTTTCATAATTTGATCAGAATTTTCATAATTTTCAGGATTTTCAGAATTACTAACGTGAGTTCTGTTTTTCAATAAGTTATGTAAATATTATGTGAATAAATTAATTGATTGCAATTAATTGCTTAAAAATTAATTTTTATTCTATGAGATACCCTTAGCATTTATATGTGAATAACCCTTATTTGTGGGCCATTAACTGGAATGAACCAGTACAGATTAGGTGTTTTAGTTTGTAGTAGGCGCTGCAAGCGCCTAAGTTTGTAGTAAGCGCTTTAGCGCCTAAGTTTATAGTAGGCGCTTTAGCGCCTAAGTTTGTAGTAGGTGCTTTAGCTTTATGTGAGTTGTGAATGAGTACAACGAAACGCAGTGGCGGAACGCCTATTATTCAGCTTTGGGAGACCGGTTGTTGGAGTCCAAAGCTTCAGCTGCCACACTAGCCTGTTATGACGACGGAAACCAATTTTGCAACGTTTGACGTAACAGTATAAACGCTTTATCTTGACAGCGTGTCAACCCAACCCGACGAGCAATGGCTTGGAATATGGCCGACGAGCGGGGACGATTTTGTTGTCGTAAGATAGCTTCCAATAATTCTTTGGGGCGGATAGGCTTAGGTTGCCCCTTGAGCCAGTCGCCACGTTTTTGGGCCAGTGTATAAATACTGTTCCAAGGCTTGCGGAGTTCTTCAGCTACCACTGGCGAATCTGACCAAATCCATATCTCTAATTCTGGATCAATGACAATCACCTCGGCATTGTTCGCGTTCCATCCATTGTTATATAACTGTTGTTGTAGGGTACCGCGCAAATAGACCGCATCCCCTGGTGCGCCCGCCCATTCAGAATCTAATAAGACTAACGCATGTTCATATTCTCCTTGATAGGATTTCAGAAAATGGGCTGCTTCCTTATACACGCCTGGGTCTTTACGCGGATGACGAAAAATGTCATAAGTCATTCGTCTAATGTTCAGTGACTTGTAACGTTCATCCAGCAAGGTTTCAATGGTTTTTTCCTGTTGTACATCAGCCACCAAGATAATCAAATCTTTGTTCATCCCAGCACCCCCGCTGCATACAGTGTCGAAATATCTACCTCGCCACGCCAATTTTTGAGGGCCGGATGTCGCTCACCGCTCACAATGTCCACGGCACCAGAGGGATTTTTGGCAAAACAAAGTAGTTGTGAGGGTTCAGATAAACCTAAAAAAAGGGGTGAATGTGTTGCGACTAGCACTTGTCCACGATAAACTGATGACAGTGATTGAAAAATGCCTTCTACGGCCTTTGGATGAATGCCGTTTTCTGGTTCTTCAATCAGATAAATGCCGGCATTTTCGGCCGGAACATAAGCCAGCAATGTCAGCGCCAATAAACGCAACGTGCCATCAGAAATCAGCCAAGAAGGTACCGGTTCGGACGCACTGGCGACACTGAGGGCTAGATATAAATGTCGATCTTCACTGCGCTCATAAACCTGAATTTGGGTTAAGTCTGGCAGAATCGTTTGGAGATGAGCTACCCAGTCTTGGTACGATTGCGAATGATGCCGTTTTAAGTCCTGAATCACTAGCGGTAAATTAGCACCGTCTAGGCTAAAACGCCGTGAAGCCGAGGGACTCACCGGCCGACGCATAGCGGCACTACTGAGTGCTAACAAACTCATGCCGCCCCGTAGCAAATCACGCACCCAAATGGTTATTGGAAAACGTTCAGTATCTTCTGGTACGCCAGAAAGTGCGGCCTTGTGGGGCCCCACTCTAAACATAATGTCCCAGTTGCTGGTTTCGGCCCGAAAATAATCTTGGCCGGATTTCAGTATTTTTTGGACGACCATTTTCCAACCAGGTGGTGTTTGGCTTTCTTGAGTCATGAGCGTTGCCGGTGGCTGCGGTTCAAGCGGAAACTGGTTGACTGGCTCAAGCCGATTGGGTTGCCGTTGTTGGCTATCAAGCAACCAAAGTGTTTCAGCGCGTATTTCCAATTCGCGGGTTTTTTCATTGTTTCCAAAGGCCACCTCATAGCGTACTGTATCGGGTTGCCATTGATATTCTCGTTGGTGAATTGGGCGCAAGTGTTCTGGGACGACGAGTTCAACGGCCAGTTCAAAGTGATCGGTGCTTTGGTTAAAGATTAACTCATCTAACCGACTAGCGCGTCCTTTTTCTCTATCGGAGCCAAATAGTATCGCATCGCTCATTCCATAATGCACAAAATCACCCAACAGTGCGACGACATCAAGGAAAGTCGATTTGCCAGACGCATTTGGGCCTACTAAGACTTGAAATGGGCGAATTTCTTGTGATACATAGCGTAGGCTTCGATAGTTTAGGGCTTCAATACGCTGAATCATTATTCTTATTCCTATGTTGGAGTCCAAAGCTTTAGCTTGTAGTAGGTGCTTTAGCACCTAAGTTTGTAGTAGGTGCTTTAGCACCTTAATCTTTATGTGAGTTGTGGCTAAATGAGTACAACGAATTACGAATCGAGTACAACGAATTACGCGGATAAACGAATTACGAATCGAGTACAACGAATTACGCGGATAAACGAATTGAGTTAGTACAACGAATTACGCGGATAAACGAATTGAGTTAGTACAACGAATTACGCGGATAAACGAATTGAGTTAGTACAACGAATTACGCGGATAAGCGAATTGAGTACAACGAAACTTCGTCTTGGCCCGCCAAACTTGCGTTTAGCGAACGCCTATATTGCTCCTAAACAAATTAAAAACGCGGGCGGATAAACGTACTATCGATAATTATCAATCTTTATCGATATACCAGTCACTATCGTTATTAACTTTCGTGCCCGAAAATGGGAATGCGCCCATTAAATGCGTCTTGCGGCTAATCTGTTGTGGCTCTATTCGACGAAACTATTTCAGTTCGTGCCGAAGACAAGCGATTATTGAGGGTAGAATAGGGCCGTCATCAAATTTGATGTCATTCAAGCGACAACATGGCCCCCAAAGTACTATTATCCCTACTAAAAAATAGGTTGTTATTGACGACATTAAAAGTCTAATTCTTGATATTCAAGTTTCCAAAACAGAACGACAAAGATTGCATTAAAGCCACGGATAAACCTAAGATAAAACAGATTATCAATTGGATGATATCTCATGAACTCTCTCAAATAAAAACCCTCAATAAAAAAATAAGCCCTATCCGTGCTTATATGCAATCCCTGTAGTTATTGCTGAAAAAACTTGAACATTGAGTCATTGGGCGCCAAAGCTAAAACTTATTGCCGAAAAGTATATTAAATGAAGGTCACATTCGGCGAAGGCATTACATTAGCGAGTAATTTCATAATCAAGCGTCGTGATTGACCAACGCACGGGGCGACCTATGTTGTCGTCTGTTTCCAGCATTTCATTCAGGTATTTATTCAGTCGCTGCAAGGTGGCGTAGGCTTCTGTCGCTTGGATGGTTTCAAATTCATCCGGTAATGCGACGTTGTAGACAAAATCCTGTTCTACTAACAAAGCGACCACTAATCCCTTGCCCACAGGCTCTGTGGCTGTGAAGTCAAAGCCATAATTATCGTCGGGAATAATCACCGTTTGTCCAGCTTTGACATAGCCTGGACGTAATGGTGATTTGTTATATTTAGAAGGAATGCGTGATAATCCCCGAGGACTGGATTGTGGTTTGGTATATTTGTTAGGGAAAATGCGTGTCAATTGTCCGGCACTATTGATGTCCAACAAAAACAAAAAGCCATCCTCTCGGCTAGTCACTCTGATTTGCATCGTATCGCCGAGACGACATAAGGTGCATGGAACCATTTGCAAGCGCAATTGGGCTTGGTTGCCATGCGCGGTAAGGCGCTGCGTGGGCACCCAACCACGTACATCATCATCATGCGCGGTAAGGCGCTGCGTGGGCACCCAACCACGTACATCATCATCTAAGAGCCATTGTTGCGTGACACGGCCGGCCTGTGCCGCGGCGAGAGGCAAGCCTAGACTCAGTAGCGCGAGTGTTATGAACAATAGAAAACGGCGGCCTACTGAGGAATATGGTTGGAAAAAGTCTTTAGTCGTGTTCATAATTCATGTTACCTTGAATGTATTTAGTGATAAACTGTAGTACAAAATGTCGGCGTTTGCAACTCCAACAGGGTTTTTATACTGAAAGTACAACGGATTTTTGGAATAAACGGATTTTTTTGAGAGGCAAGAAATCCGATTTTTTTGAAAAATCTGATTTCTCAAATTAAGTTTGGACGTCTGCCAAACTAAAATTTGGACTCCTGATCACTGATAACTGAAAAAACTGATAAAGCGTATGAGCTTGATAGTTAATGAACCTCCTTTTTTTTCAACGGCTTTAGGGCATCTTTATTTAGGCGACTCTTTAAAATTGTTGCCAAAGATAGAAAGTCATTCGATTGATTTAATTTGTACCTCGCCCCCTTTTCCTTTGCTGAGAAAAAAAGCTTATGGTAATGTTCATGCCGACGAGTATGTCGAATGGTTTATGAAGTTTGCGAGAGAATTTGTACGGATTCTCAAAAAGAAAGGTTCCCTTGTTATTGACTTGGGCGGAACTTGGATTAAAGGGTATCCCATTCGCAACCTTTATCATTATGAATTGTTACTGAAACTTTGCAAATCGAAAGAACAAGGCGGTTGTGGATTCTACTTGGCGCAAGAACTCTATTGGTACAATCCGGCGAAACTACCAACACCCGCAGAATGGGTGACAGTGCGTCGTGAACGAGTTAAAGATGCGGTAAACACCGTTTGGTGGTTAAGTTTAGATGAACATCCCAAAGCGGATAATCGACGTGTGTTAAAGCCCTATAGCGAAGCGCAGTTGATGAAAAGTGGTTATAAGTCCAAAATTCGTCCCTCAGAACATGTCATTAGCGATAAGTTTAGTAAAAATAATCAAGGCGCTATCCCTTCAAATTTAATTAACGGCTCCGAAAAAAACGGATCCGAAAAAATCGGATCGCCCGTGCCAGTCAATGTCATTGCAGCCTCCAACACTTCTAGTAATGACCAATATTTGCGGCTTTGTCGTGCCAATGATGTTAAACCACATCCGGCTCGTTTTCCTAAAGCGTTGCCGGAATTTCTCATCAGGCTATGTACGGAAAAAGGCGATACCGTGTTGGATCCGTTTGCAGGTTCAAATATGACGGGTTATGTCGCTGAAAGTATGGAAAGACAGTGGATTGCTATTGATGAAAATAGAGAATATCTCAAAGGGGCTATTTTTAGGTTTGAAAAAGAACCGATGAGTCATATTTCTTCTAAAAAGGATCATTTTGTAACAACACAACTGGACATATTTAAGTAAATGACAACACACTCTCGTCGTTTCACTAATCGGATCGATAACGCTAACTTATGAGCTATTATTGAATAAGGATGATATAGAACAACTTCCGCCAACTGAAAGCTTAAGTACCCTAAAGGGCACTGGAATTCAGTCGGCTTTTTACGAGTACAGTAAAGTGGAAGTTTCGATACCACATCAGCCAACAGCTAAAGCCAACAGCTTTCGACTGTTGTCTAAGAGCTACTTTCGGTATCAGCCTACTAACCTTTTTGCAGTGCCCTTCAGTTGGCTAAGTCATCAGCCAACTAACCCTCTTGCAGTGCCCTTCAGGGTACTTAAGCTTTTAGACAACGGCTTTAGCCGTTGGCGTTGGGGTGATATCGAGACTGAAGCGAAGCCAACTAACCCTCTTGCAGTGCCCTTCAGGGTACTTAAGCTTTTAGACAACGGCTTTAGCCGTTGGCGTTGGGGTGGTATCGAGACTGAAGCGAACTAAGTCATCAGCCAACTAACCCTCTTGCAGTGCCCTTCAGGGTACTTAAGCTTTTAGACAACGGCTTTAGCCGTTGGCGTTGGGGTGATATCGAGACTGAAGCGAGCTAAGTCATCAGCCAACTAACCCTCTTGCAGTGCCCTTCAGGGTACTTAAGCTTTTAGACAACGGCTTTAGCCGTTGGCGTTGGGGTGATATCGAGACTGAAGCGAGCTAAGTCATCAACCAACTAACCCTCTTGCAGTGCCCTTCAGGGTACTTAAGCTTTTAGACAACGGCTTTAGCCGTTGGCGTTGGGGTGGTATCGAGACTGAAGCGATCTTGCACTAGTACTCTGCTAATATTCTATTGACGGGTAACAGCCTGTTTTAACTTGGCACTGCCAAACACTCTCTGGCACTACCAAACTAACGGCTGCCAAACTAAAGTTTGGACTCCTGCCAAACTAAAGTTTGGACTCCAGATCACTGTTCACTGATAACTGATCACTGACTTTTTACTAGCTGAATCTCAAATAATTTTGCCCACCATTTTCCCGTCACAAAAAGCCGCTTTTTCTTGTCGTCGTAAGCGATGCCATTCAGTACGTCTATTGACTGGTTTCTAGGTAGCTTGGATTTCAAACCCGTTAGATTAATCCAGCCTAATACTTGCCCTGTCGATGGAGAAATTCGGGCAATATAATCAGTTAGCCACACATTGGCGAATATTTCGCCTTCAATGTATTCCAATTCGTTGAGTTTGAATACGGGCTTATTTTGATAACGTACTTGGATATATCCCATGTTTTCAAAGGTTTCTGCATTCAAAAAGTACAACTTGTCGCTGCCATCACTCATAATCAATTTTTGGCCGTCGTGAGTGATTCCCCAGCCTTGGGTGGGATAGTAAAATTCTTTAATTTTTTCAAAGGTTTGGTAGTTATAGCTCCAACCCTTTCGAGATTGCCAAGTCAGTTGGATGATTTTGTGCTGCCAGAGGGTGATACCTTCTCCAAAGTAGCGATCATCTAAATGATGGATTTGCAAAACTTCGCCCGTTTCTAGTTTGACTTTGCGTAGCGACGAGTTTCCCTCCAAACCGGTGCTTTCATAAAAAACACCCTCGTGGTAGATGAGTCCTTGCGTGAAGGCATTTGGATCATGTGGATAGGTGTTGATAATGCGGTAGCTGTATATTGGTGTTCTTGCTATTGGCGCTCTTGCCTCTTGTTCGCAACCCAATGTGCTTGCTAGGGTAATAAGTGTCATTGTAACGGTAGTGATTTTAGGGAAAGGCATAGCGTAATTTCTTGTAGGGAGCCTTATATTAAACAAAAACTCTTTAGCCCGAAGGGGTAAAATGCGAATAGCCCTGACAAGTACAACGGATACGCGTTCCGAAACGGATAAATCATAACAACTACAAGGATTGTATATAAAAAAGGATTTCTTCGCTTAGATAAGAGAATGAACAAATTCGATAAAATTTTCGCCTTCCGGCATGAAATAAAATCGAAATAAGAAAGCTATTCCCAAAACAAATGCTTTTGAGAAGTTGACTGACGTGATTTTATGCTCGTTTCTAAAATCCCTTATTATATACAATCCTTGTGCATTGTCAGACTAAAAACTTGATCATCGAGTGTTATGATTTATCCGTTTCGGAAAGCTCCGCTGATCTTCTGTTCGCGTATCCTAAGTACTTGTCAGGGCTATTCACTAGGGGCCCCTTCGGGGTTGTGCTGGTTAGTTCGATTAATTCTTAGCTATAACATACTTGTTCATCAGAATAATAGGTTTTTTTGGAAGCGATTTTTTTTCCATGAATAGGCTGTCCGGTTGGGGAGTGTGTCTTGTTCGGATTGTGAATCTTTAAGAAGTCTCGATATTCGCCTTTGAGCAAATCCGGCTTTTGTTGTTGGAGTTGTTCAATGGCATCCGTCAGCACGGCCCCAATCGCGTTAAATAGCGCATTCACGGCCTCTTCTGGGATTTTGGCACATAACGATTCTGGAGCAATTCGACTCTCCCATAAAATCTCATCGGAATAGGCATTGCCAATACCACGCACTATTTTTTGGTCTATCAAAAAAGCCTTGATTTTCCGTTTAGTTCTCTTTTTCAATTGCTTGGTTAAATACTCCAAAGTCAAGTCTAGGGCTTCTGGGACAGAAGAAGGCTTTGGAGCCAGCGTTAGCTTTGCCAAGTTCTGTCTATCAGAAATGACCAAATAGTCATCATCATCAAAACGCAAGGAGATGAACTTAGATTTTACCAATGCGTCATCAGGCACAATGTCAAATTCGCCTTTGAGCATGAGATGCACTTCCAAAATCTGTTGATTAGAAAATAAAAAGTGCGTGGTTTTGCCCACTCTTTTTACTTCAGAGAGGCTGGCATTGTTTAAGGCCTCCGTCAGCGTTTCGGGTGTGACATTGAGTTGCTGGCTGCTTCTATGGATAGTTACCTCGGTAACTTGCTTGCCGGCAAGACGCTTATTTAGGTTTTTACTGAAGACTTCTAAGTCGGGTAATTCTGGCATAGTTTTTCTCTACCACTACTGAAATAAATTCAAACGACAAAATTGGCAAAACTCAGATTCATGCCATGAATCGAAGGTTTTGACTACGATTTTTCCCACGGCACTATAATCGCTTCGCGTAGTTCATGGAGTCTACCCTGAAAAAAAGGGTCAGCGTCTGCCATCCAATCAAATTGCGGTTGATGCAGTTGGGCGGCAATCCATTCCGACACGCCCGGCGGCGATACCACGTCGTCTTTGCTTCCCTGAATCACTAGCGTGGGTATATTACTTAATTGCAAGCCGCTACTCTTAAAGCGTTCCACCGAGGGCGCGACTAGCAGTAAACGACTTATTCCCAACTCACGATGCCCCCGTAGCGCGACGTAACTGCCAAACGAAAATCCTGCCAGCCATAATTCAGGCGGCGCATATTCGGTTTTGAGCCAGTCAACTACGGCGCGTAAATCTTCCGTTTCTGCGTTGCCGTGGTCAAATTTGCCGGCACTTTTGCCCACGCCGCGAAAGTTAAAACGTACTGTGCCAACGCCTAAGGCATTGAAAGTTTGGGCAATGATGTACACAACTTTGTTGTTCATCGTGCCGCCGTGCAAGGGGTGAGGATGACAGACAACGGCATAAGGTATGGGCAATGTACCGGTTTGCTTGGGGCAAGTTATTAGGAGTTCTAAATCCCCGGCGGGGCCGGCAATTAATTTTTCTTGCCGGGTGCAGGGTGGCAAATCGCTCATCAGTCTGCTACCCTCAGACGCTCAACAACGCGCCCATTTTGTAGATGTTCAGAAATGATTTCGTCAATATCGGCCTTGTCTTTGTAAGTGTACCACACGCCTTCGGGATAAACGACAATCACTGGGCCTTTTCCACAGCGATCCATACAGCCGGCGGTATTGGCTCGCACCGCGCTGCGTCCAACTATTCCCAACTCTTTGGTGCGTTTTTTCAAGTAGTCGCGCATGGCTTGTGCGTTGTGATTTTGACAACAGCGTTCGCCTTCAGCGCGTTGGTTAGTGCAAAAAAATACGTGGTAGCGATAATATGTATCAGTCATGGTTTTTTGGCCTAAAATTTTAGAGTTGTCCGAAAATAAGGGTTTTGTTAATTTAACTATTTGTTTTCATTCGCTTTCTTATTTATTGACGCACAAGTCTATTAGCCCCTTCGGTAAGTATTATTAAAGCCAGGGCACCGCCCCTGGCTTTCTTATTTATTTACGGACAAGTCTACTAACTAAATGAAAAATGAAAAATGAAAATGATAGTACAACGGATACGCGAAATAAACGGATTTTGTTATCGGCTTCATTTTCGGATTGAAAGTCAATAAAAAGACGGCTTTTATAAACCAAACGGGTCAATTTTTATTTTCACCCGCATCTGTACATTCCGTATATATTAATGAAAACTGAAAAATGAAGAGATTTATATTAATGACAAATGACAAATGACAAATGAAGATATTACATAAGCAAGTTGATAATTTTACCTGAACCATTAAGTTAAGAAAAAGGCAGGTTTGTAGTAGGCGATTTATCGCCTCACGCAAACAACTACCAAACGTTAGTTTGGACGACTTTATGAAAACTGATAACTGAGCACTGATAACTGATATAATACCATTTTTCTACAAATCTGCTGAAAACTGATAACTGATAACTGATCACTGAAAAAACGATATGAATAAAAGCTTTGATTTTGCTCATTCCAATTTACCGGCTGACAATCAACCTGTTGAGTGTTTAGGACAAACGTTTGAAAACGAGGCCGCTCGTCGGGCTTCTTTTTTGGAACAACTCCGTTTAAAATTACAACTTCCTGAATTTAAAAGTATTTCAGGATTTCCCCACGCCACTGAGGCGGCCATTTTAGCTTTATCTGATCCGCCCTATTACACCGCTTGCCCCAATCCTTGGTTGTCCGATTTCGTCAAGGAATGGGCTGCAACGCCAGACAATAGCCAAGATTATCACCGCGAGCCGTTTGCTGCTGATGTGAGCGAAGGCAAAAATGATCCCATTTATAACGCTCATGCTTACCATACCAAAGTGCCCCACAAGGCGATTATGCATTACATTCTGCACTATACGCAGCCGGGCGACATTGTTTTTGATGGCTTTTGTGGCACAGGCATGACGGGGGTGGCGGCACAATTGTGTGGCGATAAACGAGCGGTTGAGGCAATAGGTTATCCGGTGGTGGGCAATGGCACGGTTTTGAGCGCTCAACCAGATGAGAATGGCAAAATGGGTTTTAAACCGTTTTCTAAACTGGGCGCACGGCGAGCGATTTTAACTGATTTGTCGCCGGCGGCGACATTTATCGCCTATAACTATAATATGCCCGCCCCGGTGCTGGCGTTTGAGCAAGCGGCGTTGCTGATTTTGCAGCAAGTTGAGGCGGAATGTGGCTGGATGTATAAAACGCTGCATACTTGCACCAAACCTATCAAGAAAAATGCTGCAACCCTCAAAAAAGTGATTTTGGGAGAAATGGATTGCCCAGCGTGGATAACGTTAGGAACTATTAATTATACCGTTTTGTCCGATGTTTTTATTTGTCCAGAATGCAGCTGCGAAATCATCTTTTCTGAAACCGCGGTGGATAAAAACACTGGCAAGGTGCATGAAACGTTTCCTTGCCCACACTGTGACGCTCAACTGACAAAACGTCAGATGGAAATAGCGCAAGTGATGGTGTTTGATAAAGTCATAGGGCAAATGATAAAACAAGCTAAACAAGTGCCAGTGCTTATCAACTATTCCATCGGCAAACAACGTTTTAATAAAAGCCCTGATGAATTTGATTTGGCATTGTTGGAAAAAATAGATAAGAGCGAAATTCCTTATTGGTTTCCTATTGATAGGGTGATTGAAGGTAAGGAGTATAAGCGTCATAACCGATTGGGCATTACGCATGTTTATCATTTTTATACTAAGCGCAATTTGTGGGTGCTGAGTGTATTGATAAACAAAACAGAGAATCTTGTTAGATTGAAAAAAATCCCGTTTCTTGAAGAAACTTGGTTTTTGGAGTCAAGCGATTCCAAGCCGTTACAAAGTCTTTGTCGTTTTTTATTTCAACAATGGGTAGTTGGCTTTTCAAAACTCAACCGTTATTCGCCTAGCCACTTTTCCCAAAATAATCGTAATTTAAGTGGAACGCTCTATATTGGTTCACAAATAGCTGAAGTGTCGCCAAGTTATGCGTTTACCGAAAAAATTAAGCGGCTTAAAATGGCTTTTGCTCAAAATCATTTGAAAACGGCGTTAATTTCCACGCAGAGTGCTAGCCATTTTCAATTGGATGATGCCGGTGTTGATTATATTTTTATTGATCCACCGTTTGGCGCTAATTTGATGTATTCTGAACTCAATTTCCTTTGGGAAGCGTGGTTGCAAGTTTTTACTAATACCGATGAAGAAGCCATTGTTAATAAAACTCTACAAAAAAAATTAGCCGATTATCGCGCTTTGATGATAACTTGTTTTAAAGAAGCCTTTCGGCTTCTTAAGCCGGGGCGCTGGATGACGGTGGAATTTTCCAGTACGCAAGCCAGTGTCTGGAATACATTGCAAACCGCTTTGCAAGAAGTTGGTTTTGTTGTTGCCAATGTTTCCGCTTTGGATAAAAAACAAGGTAGTTTTAACGCTGTCACCACTGCTATCGCCGTGAAACAAGATTTAATTATTTCCGCCTACAAACCTAGCGACAGTTTAACCGAACAGTTTAAAAAAACCGCCGGGAGCGAAGCTGGTGTTTGGGAATTTATTCGTAGCCACTTAAAATACTTGCCCGTGTACAAAAAAAGCCAAACGGGAGAATTGGAATTGATTGCCGAAAGAGAACCACGTATTTTATATGATCGCGTTGTGGCTTATTTTATCCAACATGGCTATTCTGTGCCAATTTCTAGCCAAGCTTTTCAAGCTGGGCTGCTGCAACGTTTCCCAGAGCAAGATGGCATGAGTTTTTTGCCAGAACAAGTGACGGAATATGAACGCCAACGCAGTTTGACTCATGATGCGCCCCAAATGGAAATTGCCGTTTCCGACGAGCGTAGCGCCATTGATTGGTTGCAAAACTACCTAAAAAAACGGCCTTCGACTTATCAAGAAATACATCCTGAATTTATTCGCCGACTGGGTGCCGGGTGGAAAAAACATGAAAGGCTGTTAGAACTTGACACGCTACTCGAATTTAATTTTCTCAAATACAACGGCACTGGGGCCGTGCCTCGCCAAATTCATAATTATTTATATGATCATTTCAAAGAGTTACAAAAACATGCGCCATATGACATGGCCTTGCAAAAACGGGCTGCTGGGCGTTGGTATGTGCCCGATCCATACCAAGCCTCTGATTTGGAGCAATTACGCGAAAAACACTTACTGCGCGAATTTGAGGTTTACCGCCAAAGTCCCCAAAAACAACTCAAACAATTTCGCTTAGAAGCGATACGGGCCGGCTTTAAAAAAGCCTGGGGTGAGCGCGACTATCGCCTCATTATGGAAATGGCCGAAAAACTCCCAGAATTGGTTTTACATGAAGACGAAAAACTCTTATTATGGTACGACCAAGCAGTGATTCGGGCCGAATTGGCGAATGGGTAATCGGTAGGGTGGTGAAAATAATTAATGATTAATGATTAATGATTAATGATTAATGATTAATGATTTAAATAATTTGACTAAGCGGAATAAAAATGGGATCAAGTTTTAGAACCCGTTGGAACCTCATTTTCACCACCCCAGGTAAAATGTATACTATACGCCGTCATCCTTAAGTTTTTTTGTCATGTCTCACTCAACTCAAAAGAAATATTGAACCCTGAAACTCGATCATCAAGTTTTATCAAAACCTAAACGCCCAAGGATTGTTATAAAAAAGGATTTCTTAGCAATGATAAGAGAATGAAAAAATTCTATAAAATTTTAGCTTTCCAGCATGAAATCAACTCTTTCATTAATAAGAAAGCTATTCAATCAGCAAATGCTTAGTTGAACAACAAGTTGATTGACGTGATTTGATGCTCGTTTCTAAAATCCCTTATTATATACAATCCTTGTGCATTGTCAGACTCAAATAATAAGAAAGCTATTCAATCAGCAAATGCTTAGTTGAACAACAAGTTGATTGACGTGATTTGATGCTCGTTTCTAAAATCCCTTATTATATACAATCCTTGTGCATTGTCAGACTAAAAACTTGATCATCGAGTGTCAGGTTTAGAGGAACTGGGAGCGTGTTTATGGAAAACATTCGCGATCTTAACCAAAAAATCGTTTTATTCTTTAATAATCAAAAATTTAGAGAGGCCTATCACTGGTTGCGTCTTCTCAAAACACGCCAAGTCGGCGAGCCTGAGTTTCTCGCCAGAAGTCTGGCTTATATCGCCAAAAGAGTTTATAACTCTCATACCAAACTACAACTGTTTGAAGAGGCGGTGGCTTTAGATGGCCAGAATACTTTTATCTTGATAGGTTATGGTAATGCGCTGGCGAAAAGAAAGCAATTTCAAAAAGCGTTTAAAGTGTTTCAACAAGTGTTAGCGTGCAATCCAAATGATCCGGTAACGTTAACGGGTTATGGCACGGTTTTAGCCAATGGCGGCCGATTACAAAAAGCTTTTGAGATGTTTGAACGTTCGTTGGGCATTGATGCCAACAACGCCACGACCTTGAATAGCTATGGCAAGGCTCTCGCGGAAAATGGACAGGCTCAAAAGGCCTTTGAGATGTTTGAACGCTCATTGAGCATTGACTCCAAGGACACGACGACCTTGAATAGCTATGGCAAAGCCCTCGCAGAGCATGGCAAGGCCCAAACAGCCTTTTTTATGTTTGAACGCTCATTAAACATTAACGAAAAGGACACGACGACTTTGAATAGCTATGGCAAAGCCTTGGTAGAGCATAGCGAAGCTCAAAAAGCGTTTGAGATGTATGAACGTTCATTAAACATTAACGCTAACAGCGTCACTACCTTGAATAGCTATGGCAAGGCCTTAGCAGAGCATGGCGAAGCCCAAAAAGCGTTTGAGATGTATGAACGTTCATTAAACATTAACGAAAAGGACACGATTGCCTTGACGAGTTATGGCAAAGCCTTAGCGGAGCATGGTAAGGCCCAAAAGGCTTTTAAGATGTTTGAACGCTCGTTAAAGGTTAACGCTAACAACATCACGACCTTGAACAGCTATGGCAAGGCTCTCGCGGAAAATGGACGGGCTCAAAAGGCCTTTGAGCTGTTTGAGCGTTCATTAGACATTAACCCCAAGGACACCACGACGTTGACGAGCTATGCTAATGCCTTAGCGGACAGTGGCGAGGCCGAACCGGCCTTTGAAATGTTTGAGCGTTCGTTAGAGATTAATCCTAATAATGTTATTACTTTGACGAGCTATGCCAAGGCCCTAGAGGACTACGGCGAGGCCCTGAAGGCCTTTAAGATGTCTGCCCTTGCCTCAAAGTTGACAATTAGGTCAAAGAAACCCTATTTACTGGACAAATCGGATTTATTAACTGAAGAAGGGTAATTTTCACTCAATTCACAATTCACAATTCACCATTCACAATTCACCATTCACCATTGTCTTTTGCGTCTTTTGCGTTTATTTCATTTTGTGGGCCATGATTTGATTTGAAATCATTCAAAATGTTTTATGGCCCCCAAATTAGGTAATCTAAATAACCCATTTTTTCAACACAGAGTTCACAGAGTGCCACAGAGTGTCACAGAGTTATAATGCTAACTTTTTTCATTTTGTGGGCCATGATTTGATTTGAAATCATTCATGTTTTAACCCTTAATTCGCATTGAGACTCCAATTGTAGTCATGATCGATGGGGCCGTTGTAGCGCCACAGACGCTTTGCCAAGCGAGGCTTGGCGTACTGACGCCAATGTCTTATCACACTGGCATTCGTACCGCCAAAATCTCTTTTATACCAACGATAAATGCTGGACACCAATAGCGTGCCATCGCTCTTAAACTGCACACCGCGTGGATGATTCACATAATCCCTTGCTCCCTGCTCAAGCAATCTATCCATGTTAGCAGCCGTGTAGGCTTCGGAAGCCAAATTGGGGCAACCATAGCTCGCGCAGTTGACAGCATAGTGTATCCGATTATCGTTCTTCCAAATCGGCCGCAAAATGCCATGTTCGATATCATTCAAAGTCAACCTTTGCCCGGCCACCTTGGCATGTACATCGTCCCAAGGCCCAAAACCGAACCAACCGTCATAAATCTTGGTAATCGAGCTCACCGGGTAGGCACTTAAAACGACTTGAATCGTCAGCGCATTATAGAAATTAATCCAATAGGCCTTTTGCTCGGCCTTTGAATAGGTGCGCGGATCGAGTTTTTGCAAGTATGACAAATACTCATCTAACTTGTTTCCATCAGCGGTATTCGCGGTTAATTTAGCGTAATTGAAACGGCTAACGCCTGAGGGATGATTGGCAACCAAGTAGCGATTCAAGATGGTTTGCCAAGCACTATGATCAATCGTTGCCGAATTGGCTTCATTGCTGGCATTCCAAAAAGGGATTAATTGTGCCTTGGGGGCCGCACTAATCGTACTTGACCAAATAAATAAGACAACGGCAAATAGGCCGACAAGGGTTTGCGCTTTTCGCATCATTGCATTTTTCCTTTTATTGACTTACTTCCCTCTTGAGAGGGGCTGGGGGGGGGGTGAAAATAATTAATGATTAATGATTAATGATTAATGATTAATGATTAATGATTAATGAGTTTAATGAGATTGTTTTTATTAGTTATTGACTGAAGAGGAACAAAAGTTGGATCACTCGTTTCTAAAATCCCTTCTTATATACAGGAGTCCAAACTTTAGTTTGGCAAGCTTTGGACGGAACTGACTATCTATATTTTTGTTGGCTTACCATCAAGACTGACTTGATTTCTGTCTTTCCAATATGCTCTCACCCCTTCAGGCCCTTTCTTTTCTAGCCATTGCTTTAACTGTTCTCTTTCTTCTACGAATTCAAAACGAGGAACGGCCGCGCCACAAGAAGTTTGAACTAAATCCACATTGACTTCAATAATCTGTCTCGCACCGATTTGAGGTGGGAACAAAGAAATCAGGTTATTCCACTCTAAGTCTCTTTGGTGAAACACGTTGGCATAACCATACAGTCTTAAAATCAATGGATTTCCTTCAAAGGCACAAAACATGATAGTCATACGATCATTCTCAATGAGATGTGCGGCCGTTTCATTGCCGCTACCGGTGAGATTGAGCCACACCACTTTATTTGGGCTGAGAATACGAAAACTATCCATTCCTTTGGGAGAAACATTAACCCGGCCCTCACTCGCCGCGGTACCAACAAAGAAGATTTGTTGCTGTTTGATAAATTGTTGTAGCTTTTCGCTTATTTCAGTGTATCTTTTAGCCATATTCTTGCCATATCTCCATGCCCAAACCTTTCAGTTTGGACGGAAACTTATTTTTATTCAACTGGACTCCAAAGCTTTAGCTTTGGAAATTGGCCTTATCTTGATTCAACTGGAGTCCAAAGCTTTAGCTTTGGCTCTTCGATTATCCGCCAAAACGACTGAAGTTTCAACTTGTCTTTGTGGAATATTCCAGTATTTTTTGATAAGTCTATCCTTCTCATCTTTGTCTACGAGCTTGAAACCATTTTTGCTATAAAAAGCGATAGCCCAATCCGTGTCAGCCCAAGTTCCTATCAATATCTGTTTTTCGGTCGGCTAGTTCTACGACTCTCATAATTGAAACGCTTTTCCATTGATAAATAATGTATTGTGTTCTTTAAATCCAATCGCCTTGATTTCGACAATGTTGCTTTCCATGTCTATCATCTACAAATACGCGATGTTTATAAATCCTTAATTATTCCCAACGATATAAAGGATTCTAATGTTTGTAGTAGTCGCTTCAGCGACTAAAAGTTTGTAGTAGTCGCTTTAGCGACTTAATGTTATGTTTGTAGTAGTCGCTTTAGCGACTTAATGTTCAAACTTTCTGAGTTCTCGTCCGTTGGTTCTTCATTTTTTATTGCATGGGTTAATCACTCTAAAACCTTCAATCTGAACGACATTGCCCAAGACTTCATCAGCAGAAACGAATATCCAATCTTCCTCTGCAAGTAGACGAAAAGCACCTAAATGCAAGGCATCAAGCGTTCTTAGCCCCTCGGATTTTCCGTACTTTTTCAATAACGCTTCTGCTTCACTTGCGACAATCTGGTTCAATGGCTCAACGTTGAAAGTGCTATATTCTGTTTCAAAACCTGAAATTGCCAAACCCAATTGTTCATCATTAATAATGTGTTCTCGGTATCTTCTGAAAAGGGCACTCATAAATTCAATACGTGCCAATTCCAAAACCCAGATTTCATGATCGGAATTGCGTATTAATGCGGTCACTTTGTCAGTGCCTTCTTCAATATGAAAATACTTCACTAAGGCGGAAGTATCGAAAAATAGATTCATATCCGTTCCTCACGTTCTCGAATGATGTCATCCGACAAATTACCTTGATAGTTCGCTAAGGCTTTTCTTGTATCAAGATAACCCTTTCGCTTTTCCTTAACCGGTTGATACTGTGTGTGCCTTGTCAACGTTTGGACAACATTTTGGACAATTATTAACTGCATGGGTGGCAGTTGTTCAATTTCTTTTATCAATTGTTCTCTAAGTATCATTTTTAACTCTTTGACAATTAAGCATTTTAGGAAGGTATGCCTAGTAAACTTAAGTTTGTAGTAGGCGCTTTAGCGACTAAAAGTTTGTAGTAGTCGCTTTAGCGACTTAATGTTCAAACTTTCTGAGTACTCGTCAAGTTTATGTTTGTAGTAGTCGCTTTAGCGACTTAATGCTCAAACTTTCTGAGTACTCGTCAAATTTGGACGATTGCCAAACTAAAGTTTGGACTCCTGAAACCGTTTTATCCATTGTAGTACTTTTTCAGGCGCAAGCGCCTTTTTCCATTCACCCGCGGCAAATTTATTGGCTTCTGCCAAAGTGGGGTAGATGTGAATGGTGCCTAAAATCTTGTTGAGGCCTATTCCCCATTTCATAGCAATGATATATTCAGCAATTAAATCGCCAGCATGATGTCCAACGATGGTAACACCGAGGATTTTGTCTTTGCCCGGTTGTGTTAGGACTTTGATAAAGCCGTGCGCTTCTTGATCGGCGATGGCGCGATCTAAGTCGTCTATGCCGTATTTGGTAACTTCGTAAGCAATGCCTTGTCTTTGGGCCTCTTGTTCATTGAGGCCGACTCGTGCCACTTCCGGATCAGTAAAGGTTGTCCAAGGGATGACGGAGTAGTCGGCCTTAAATGTCTTAAATGGGCCAAACAGCGCATTGACGGTGGCATACCACGCTTGATGGGAGGCAGTATGGGTAAATTGATACGGCCCTGCCACATCGCCACAAGCATAAATCGTGGGAATAGTGGTACGCATATGTTCATCGACTTCTAGGGTACCACGCGTACCGGCAAAAATACCGAGTTGTTCTAAG
>Ga0190283_1000469_pt1 | contig 20827 bp, 21 predicted proteins | sample 48691801_MG_FD_161669 | JGI IMG/M metagenome (GOLD analysis project Ga0190283, IMG submission 161669) | Hydrothermal vent microbial mat bacterial communities from Southern Trench, Guaymas Basin, Mexico - 4869-18-0-1_MG | ecosystem: Environmental > Aquatic > Marine > Hydrothermal vents >...
ATACCCTGAGCAGGAGTTCCGCCTGCCTGCGATATGAATTCTTCAGAACAGCACCTCATCCGTGTCAGAAGGAACAGTTATGTCATAATTTTTGTCAAGCACCCCGCCTCTCACCACAAGCCTTTTGCCTCTGCCGAAACTCACCTTTGAAAGATCAAGATGCCTCACCCAGGGATGGTCATGCTTCTCAGCCATATACATGAAAAGTCTTCTCACCTTTATGAAACTGCATTTTTCAAGCAGACTGCTCACAATTCCGGGACGGAGACTCACAAGATTCTCCGTGATCATCAGGGCCTCCTCAAAGGTGATCCTGCCCGGGACATGATGCAGCATTTCCATGGCGGCCCTTTCCGGGGCGGAAATTCTTATTGAGAAATCCCTCTCATCAAATCGGGTGAACCCGTCCTCACACTCATCGGGAAAGAGTCCGGTGCCTGTGAAAAGAATGTCCGCCCCCCAGTTTCCGCGCTCAAACCATGCGGGGAGTCTCAGGGCAGGCCCTCCGTAAAGAAATATCCTTCCGGGTCTTTCGGAAAGATGATGTGCATACCCCCGCATCCCAAGAGCGGTCTTTCCCCCGGGATGGATATTGAGGCCGAGCTGGGTCTGAATCGCCCAGACCGCCCCGGTCCATCCGATCCTGTCCCTGTCAAGACAGTATGCGCCCCGGCCCACCGGCCTTATCCATCTGCTGTTCTTGTACCTGTTCAGCAGGGCGTGGCTGATTCCCTGGCGGTTCAGATGGGAGGTCACCGAAACCGTTCCTCTGGGCCATCCTGTGATGAGCCGGTTCAGTTTTGTTCTTTTTTCTTTACTCATAGTTGATAAAATCACCTGAAATCAAACTATACAGAATTTTCAGGACTGTCAAGAGGAAAATGACCTCCGGACTGACTTACAAAAAAGTTTTTAAGAGACAGATGTCTGGCATACTTTTTTATAAATTTTACTGTCAGATGAGAGACAAGGCTGATTGCTGTTGACATCCTGTTCATCTTTCATCTATGTTCACAAAAAATGAACATGAGGAAAAAGTGAAATGCAAAAAATTCCGCATGGGGCGGCTCCATTTTTGCGCTCTCTCCTGTTTAGCTGAGACAAAATCAGCAGGTCTGAAATGCTCTCTGGAGATTGGCAAATCCCCCCGGGCCTGAAGGCCGGCTGAGTTCCCGACATCCCGGAGTGCCGGGGATTTTGGCAGCAAAAGCGGCTTCCGCGTGCGGGAAGACTTCCAGTCCGTCAGTTTTCTGTATATGTCTCTTTTCATGGCTGACACAATACCATAAGCAGAGGGACATGTCAAGATATTTGGAGCTTAAAATGTGGGAATTATCACATTATACGGATGTAAAATGTGATCATAATCACAAAACACTGCCTTAACATTGGGCTGGGCATTGCTGCGATAATTAATACACCTGAAATGACTGTAAAAATATCCTGAAGTACGTCGTTTTTAAGGCACACAATATTCCCGTCCGGTAATAAATCCTTGACTTCAGATAACTATTTGATATAATGAATAATATTATCGGATTGAATTTTTTGGGGGCGTTGCTTCAGCTTAATGTGATTTTTCAGCGGAGCGGAACACATTTTGCTCGAAAATCACCAGTTTATCAGATTTTTTGGGACGAATGGATAACTGCTCGGATAATTCACTTTATCAAGACACAGATTACCCCCTCTGAGCAATCTCTGCCTGGCAACCTTGGCCAGCCGGCCACCGCAGCAATATGAAAAAAAGCCTGCCTGTCCACAGACAGGCTTTTTGTCTCACGAATTTTCCGGGGCTTTGCCATCCTGTTTTTTGGCTCCCCGTTTTTCTTTGATATCAGAAGCCACTTCTTCACCTTTTTTAAACATTTCAGTATAATAGTCTTTAACTTTCTCAGGATTAAAGGTCAGGAAGGTTCCTCCTGAAGCAAAATGCCGGACAAATACTTTGCCTATTGCATAAGTGGCGGCTCCGGCAACAATTGGCATGGTGACGATGCCGGCAGTCTGTCCAATAAAAGGGACAGCTTTAGCTACGCTGACCGCCAAAGGTACGCTGGCCACAGTCGGCAAAGCACCCCCAACCAGAGAAAATAATATGTTTTTCACTGTGTCTTTGGAAAAAGGCACATCATACGTCTTGGCGAGCTTTCTCAACAGATTGATCTGAATTCCTGTCAGAGCCAGGAAATCTGCCAGGGGAATGGGGACAAGACCCACGCCCATTGAGGCATATACATGATTCCTGATGAGATTGTCCAGTTCCTCTTGTGACGGCTCCTGTCCTGTTTTTTCTGTTTCCGTTGTTTCTGTTTTCATTTTCCACCTTTTTATTTATCTTGAAGGTCATAAGCGGCCGCCTTATGCAGCTTAACCTGCTTCAGCAGTGTGCTTCTATGGGACCTTAATATATCATTATCCGGATCTGCGTCAATCTGCCGGGAAAGGCCTTCAATTGTGTCATACCGGGTCTGAGCGTGATGTCATAATCCGCGAGACTGATATGAGCTATCCCTTTCACAAAGGGACCTCTGATATTCATCCCGAGTACGGATTTCTTCGCATAAGGTTCGTTCAGGGCAAATTCGATATCAATCGGACATGAGCCAGAAATATAAAATCGTAAAGTCGGCTGAGGCTGGGTAGTCAGGCCGGTATGTTCCTGACCGCCGAGACATTCTCCGCCCCATGAGCCGTTCCTTCTGCGGCAAATGCCGTCAGCACCATCCCTAAGAACGACATAAGCAACGCTGTGCAAACTCTCATAGCCACCTCCTTATCATCAAGCATCTGACATCAAACATCGAACATCAAACATCGAACATCAAACATCAAACATCAAACATCACATCCAATTCCCGATTAACAAAAACGGTGCCCAATAGAAAGGATGCCAATAACGCCGATTGCCAATAAGCCGCAACAATCTCCTGCACATCACCGGCCAGAGATGTGACATGAAGAATATTGATCAGAGGGTCTGCTTTCAGTTCCGGCTCATCTTTCAACTGATCCGCAAATACAAGCGATTCTGTAAAGACCGCAAACGCGCCTTCGTAATCTCCGTCTGTTGCAAGAAGATTGCCAGCGTCTGTCAGAATGGATGTGAGAAGACGGGGATATTTCGTAAGACGGGCATGATCCAGAGCTTTTTCCAGATACTTGTCAGCCTTATCCGCATTTCCCAGAGAAAGGTGGAGATCACCCAGCGCGCTGAAAAACTGTGCCTTATGATACCGGTTCCCGGCTTTTTCGACAACAGGCAATGCCGAGCGCAAAGCCTTCAGAGATTTCTGATGGTGTCCCAGGGACTGCCAGGCCCCAGCCAGATGGACGACGATATTCATATACATACCGGTCTCTTTTTCCGGCTCCAGACGGCTTAATGCCTGTTCCCAGGATAACGCTGCATATTCAAAATCGCCATTCCGGCAGAATTCTTTTCCCCTGGCAACCAGCTGATCGGGAGAATTTTCCTTCTGGGCAGCGGCCTCTGAAAAAGGTTGAAAAATAAAAAGCAGAAGTAAAAGCGGAAAAATGTGTCTGATGTTCATTTCAGGTCTTTATGTCATATTAGTGAATTAGTAGCAGATCGAAAACTTTTCATCCTGCCGTGAACTAGTTCTCGGCTCGGGAAGCTTCCGAATATTCAGAAGTTTTCGATCTGCTGATTAGTGATTTCGGGTTCCGGACACTGGGCCTTACCAGAATCGGGGACCAATAATTTCAACTCATATATATATAGCCGTTGGAGAACAAAATCAAGGGAATATTTGCAGTGATTGTCCTTTGTGCCTTTGTGTGAGATACCGCTCCGAAATTGCAGACTCCCCTAAATCCGTTATAATCAGTCAATTTTTAATATCCAGTATGCCATATAAAAATATTTGTGACAGCGATAATGGTTTTCCCCTGGTCTTTAAATGTCCGCAACAGGGTTTCATAAAAGTATTGGCGGAAATGGGGATCCTGTTCAGCCGCCCATTCATCAAAAATAAAGATAGGTTTATCTTCAAGGACAGCGGTCACCGGGTTCTCAGCCCCCCGATTTTCCGGACCTCTTTTTTCGCTTCCTCGGCAAGGGAGGTGCCGGGAGCAAGTTCAATCACCCGCTGATAGGTGTGAATGGCCTTTTTATAACTGTGCGACAGAGCGTAAGCTTCGGCCAGAAAAAAATAATTTGCTCCGAATTTCGGAGCATTTTTCACTGCTTTTTCAAGCGTGGTAACGGCTTCCGGAATTTTTCCCATGGCAATATATGTCCGGCCAAGGCCCAACAATGCAGTGATAAAATCAGGCTGAAGTTTGAGACTCTGCCGATAATACTTTTCCGCAAGCTCATATTCTCTTTTATTGTAATAAGCCAGCCCCAGATTGGAAAGGGGATAATGAGGCGTGGCATAGAGAATATCCTCGGAAACCTTTTTAAAGCTGGCAATAGCGGCATCCCAGTCATTTTTTGTAATATAGGCCAATCCCAGGTTATTTCTGGCCGGGGCATAATCAGAGTTTAATTCCACCGCTTTTTTGAAATGTTCAATGGCAATGTCCGGCTTTTCTTTTGCCATATAGGCAATGCCCAGATCATTCTGAAGATACGGATCTTCCGCATAAAGCGTCTCAGCTTTAAGAAATTCTTTCAGGGCGGATGTATAATCCCCCTGCCCGTAATAGGCTTCTCCTAAGTTCCGTGATGCCGCGGCCTGTTTTTTCACTATCTCCAGATTTGGCGAACATGCAACCACGCAAATCAGGAATACTGTCATCATTCCCCAAAAAGACTGTTTCTTTCTCATGTTTAATTTTCCTTAAAATTGAAACCCCAAAAATTTTTCGCTTCTCGATTTCCCAATTCCTGAATTTCAAAAGTATCCGTGACCAAATAAGTTCCCGATTCCCTGATCCGAACCGAGTGCGGCGGGTTTTCTGTTCTCTCCTTCTGCCGGATTGACAAATCCAGCAGGCGGTTCGGATTTGCCAACCTGAACCGAGCGCGGCGGGGATATTATTTGGTCACAGGTTCTAAGTCAATCTGAATTTCTGATTTCATCAATAATTCTTATGGTCGTACGGGTATTGGCAACGTCATGGACTCTTACGATATGGGCTCCGTGCAGGACCGAAGCGGCAATCGTTGCCTGAGTCCCTGTTTCCACCTGGGGCAGCGCAGGGTCTATGTCTTTGCCGGTATCACCTTTAAGGATGTTTCGTATAAATGCCTTTCTCGAAGGGCCGATGAGAATCGGAACATCAAAGCTTTCAAATTCATGCAGATGCTGAATCAGGGAAAGATTATGCCCGACTGTCTTGCCAAAACCGATTCCCGGATCAATAATCAGCTTTGACCTTGAAATGCCGCTTTTCTCAGCCCTGCGGATTGCATCTTCAAAAAAGGTGCTGATTTCCCCGATAATATCATCGTATTCAGGGGAAACCTGCATGGTTTTGGGTGTCCCTCTGATGTGCATCAGGATTACCGGCGTGTTGTATTCCGCGGCAACTGCCCCCATGTCAGGATCAAATTGCAGGGAACTGATATCGTTTATAATGGAAGCCCCTGCTTCAATGGCCTGTCTGGCGATGCCCGCCTTTGTGGTGTCAATGGAAATGGGAATTGGAATGCGCGGGGCAAGTTTCTCAATGACAGGCAGCACACGCCGGGCCTCTTCTTCAAGAGATACCTCTTCGGAAAAAGGACGTGAGGATTCTCCGCCGATATCGATGATGTCGGCTCCGTCTTCAACCATTTTTTCGGCCTGAGCCATCGCATCCTCGTACCTGAAAAATTTTCCCCCGTCTGAAAATGAATCCGGGGTGACATTCAGAATGCCCATGATACAGGTGTGTCTGCCGAGTTCAAGAGTGTGGTCGGCATAGGAAATTTTGTATGTTTTCATAATAGTCACGGTTGTCAGTGGTCAGTTATCGCACTGTAATTTTGGTTTACGTTAAACGGCGGATGCTGCTGAGACCCATTCATCATGAAGATGTTCCGAAATTTCTGGGATTAAAGTCCTCTCTGTTCAGAATATGAGTCATGCCCCGCCGACTTTTATCACAGACAGCGGCTTTTACAATGACGGAGCCTGGGAACGAGCAGCGTTAAAGGTTAAAGGGTGAGGAAAGAGTTGATGGGTTACGAGTTAAGGGTTGATGGTTAAGGCCAGTCATACTCCATTATGAGTAAAAATTTTCAAGTTTCGCATCCACAGGCAACTGGATATTTTATGGTTTGGGGAACTTAATCGCCTTTCTGAACAAGATTGAATATGAGGGTCTCCACATCCTCCTGAAAATCCTCTCCGCACTCCAAAGCAATTTCATTTTCCTCGTCATAAATCCAGTTTATGGTAATTTTTCTGCCTTTACGGGCATCTTCTTCCAGTATATCGAAAAAATCTGCCAGTGTCTGTGAGGAACTGCTGTTGAAATAGCGAAGTTCAACATTGAAAATAATCTCCCTGTTTTTTTTCAGATTGCCGAGATAGATTTTCATCCAGACAAAAACAGGGGCATAAAGCTCCGTCGTGTTTTCCGGATAAGAATCTCCTTTTATATCAAATATATTGTTTTTGCTGTCAAAACAGAGGCCCGGAACGTACTTTTCCGCCCTGATATTCAAATCATCCATCCCTGTTCTCCTGTCATATAACTGTTTTTATTGAAAAAAAGTAGAAATCGCCGTCAGCCTTTCTGAAATCGAAGGCAATGGGCCTGCCCGCTTTTCTTGCCACCTCAATGAATCCCAGACCTGCCCCTTTGCTTCTTGCATCCGGTTTTTTTCTGCGCTGTTCTTTGTAATATTTTCTGAGTTCGTCCTGGCTCATGTCCTGCAGCACAATATATTAGAAAACAATCTTAAGTACCTGTGCAAAAGTTTTGTAACATTTTTATGGGGTTTAATTCTGAATTTTCAGAGTGTTACCTCTTCAAAATTATTGGTCAGGTACTTAAAAATGTGTTAAGCCTAACTCCCCCGGTGACATGGCCGGGTCCCGTATATCAAGGGACTTTCCGTTTTCATCCGTAAAATCCATGTCCGTTGTCCTGATTCCCTTGATCAGACAGTTTCCTGTCCGATCAGCCTGTCGGTCATATGTTCCATGAGGACCGGCTGTATGGTGAAGCACTTTCCCCGTTTCTCAATGGGCAGTCCTCGCAGAAGGAAGTGGAGGGCCGAGGGAAGCTCTTTTCTGGACAGAGGGGAGAGAATGTCCTCCTTCAACTCCGGATATGAGACCGGCTCACGATTGACCGCCAGCCAATGCATGATCTCCCTTTCCGCATCCGACATGCGGTCAAAATGCCAGTCCAGCAGGTCTTTCAGGTCGCTGAACATCTGTCCCCGGTTTCCCAGAAATTCGGAGATGCTATGAAACTTTGCTTGAGAACCCAAGCCAGTCATTCCTGGCAAAATCGGAAGGTTCGGAGGGACTTTCTGATTTTGAGCCGGAATCCACTGCCCATCAGGAGGGGTCAAAAAACTTTTTGATCTGCTGAGTTCACATTTGTAAAGCTTACACTTATGAAAGCATGAAACTCAATGATCAGGTTTTCTGACCCGGATCGGGAGACCAATGGGTTCCTGCCTTCGCAGGAATGACACCGAAAAAACTTGATTGTCAAGTGAAAGTGGACGTTGCCAACAATTGGCAACCCTCTGATTCATTGTTGGTTTGTGACACCCTCACTTTGCGGGAATGATTTCTCAATTTCCCCTCATTTTGATAGGCATTTTTCTCAATTTTCCATCATTTTGATGGTTGCGCCTCTTTGAGTTGTATGAGAGTCTTATGAAAATGAATGTCAACCGAGTGCATAAAAAGTGAGTTTGTCAACAACTGCAAATCAAAGTCTATCAACCTGAAAAATCCTTTATATTTTATTTCAAGTTGTTTGACAACAAAAAAATATCTGAGGCCCAAGCAAAAAAACAGATGGCCGAATGATCGGGAAAGTCTGGCCTCAGATTTCTTTCAGTTTGTTTGTGCTCGATGATCAAGTTTTTCATGTCATTCCCGATAAAGCAGGAATCCATGGTCCCTGATCTCCAGATTCCTGCCTTCAGTCTTTTCAGGCGAAGCAGGTCAGAAAACTTGATGATTGAGTTGTAAGGAAAAGGCTTTTCTTGCATATAAGGCTATCAAAGCGGCTGTCAACAGAATTGACAAAGTTGTTGTCCGTGGGAACAGGACAGAATCAGTTGTCAAAAAAAGTCAGATTTCTGTCACATTTTTGAGATTCAATCAACTAAGCCATCAAAATGGTCAACCGGAAAAATCAGGATTGAACACTAATAATAAGGATGGCAACATGGCCAGAATCGCCAAATCTCATCGCATTTTTCATTCATCACGGATGGAAATTTCCTTGATGATGAAACTTTTTTGTCACATCGTTGTAATCCGTTCAACCAACAGATCGCCGGCAGGATTCGGTGATCTCAACGGCGATGATGTGGTGGATGACACTGATGTCAGTATGATTTCTTCTCGCTGGAATGTCTGTGAAGGCGATGAGGATTATGATAAGTTCTTCGACTTTGACGAAGACAGGTGTGTCACAGTCATTGATATTATGAAGATTGTGAACAGCCGTTAGTGTTCTCTGATGCTCAGAAATGCTCCCTCTGATCATTAAACCGGTCGGAGAGAGCATTTCGCATCATCACGATTCAATTTACTTTATACCCCCTGTCATTCCTGTGAAAGCAGGGATTGCAAGAAGCGGATTCCTGATCTCGCAGGAATGACATAAAATAACAACTGATTATAACGGATTTAGAGGAACCCTCTCAGCGTACTTTGCGGTCAGGGCAGGTTTTTACCACAAAGGTTCCGCAAAGGACGCAGAGGACTGATTTATCTTGGTGTCCTTTGCGGTTAAGCAAGGTTTTCGCAGAGGTTCCGCACAGGACTAATTTGTCTCAGAGGGTGTACTTTTCAAACACCTTCTGAGAAAGACCACCCCATTTCAATACATGAGAAAGGAGTCAAAAATGATAGCGACAAAAAGCCGAGTCTATATATTTTCTTCACTTACCGTATTTCGGCACTGGTTCAGTTCAATGGGATTTTTTAAGAAAATCAGCCCATATACCGTTTGAAAACAGACAGTTATCAGTCTTTTTGCATATTTTGACAACCACTTGATTTTAATACGATTCCCATTCAACTGAACCAGTGCCCGCAAGTATCAGGACGGGAAAAAGATCGGGATGAAAGACGGGATCAGAGCCTTGTACAGCATCTTCCGATACAATGTTTTCCACGGTTCTCCAAGAGATCCGGGTTGCCGGGTGTCCCTTGAGGAGTCAGGGTTCAGAGAATAAAAAAAGTGCCATTTAAACTGTAAGGATGCAGGTCTCCCTTTTTCTTTTTGGGACATCAGGGCTTAAAGAACAAAGAAAGCACCATTTAAACTAGTCCGACAAAAAAATCCTTTCTTATCACGGATCCTTGTAGCAGGTGGGAACTGCTACACGGATTAGCAATAAAAACGGATTATAATAATTAAAGATGCAAAAAGTCAGGGTTGCATTATAAAAAGAACCCGGCTTTTTTCGTCAGGAATCGGATATTGGGGATTTGAAAATTATTTAATTTCTGATTGCCTTTATCCTTTCCAGAACCGGGGTGGGAATAGTTAAAGAAACACATCAGTCTTTCTCGGCGGGATGGCTGGTCAGGCAGATATGACTGGTCGGGCAGATACAGATAAGCGTTGCAGTTTATCGATTTGACAATAATAATCGGAAAATGAGAAGCGATTATAAATTGAATCTCATTCATCACTATCTTTGCACCACCCCTTTTAAGTGAAATTAAAACTGATTTTTTTGAGTTCTTCTAAGTTGTCTGATTTTTGTTTGCAGGGCTTCCAGTTTTTTGGTTTAGAATTCCTGATTTTATGCTTGACATTCCTGTCTGACTTCTATATAAAAGAATCTGAGCCTGACGGATTCAGAGGAATGCCGGATTATGATGCAAGATAAAACAAGAAACAGAACATGAATAAAGCCGCCCCTGTTCGCCAAATACCTTTAAGAATGAAGCTGTTTCCGTTTCTGTACTGGTGGAAACGGATTGATGGGAAATCTCTTCTGGCAGACCTGTTTGCCGGGCTGACGGGCGCGTTTATCGTCCTGCCCCAGGGTGTATCCTTTGCAATGATAGCGGGGTTGCCGCCTGAGTACGGACTCTATACCGCCATCATCCCGCCAGTGATTGCCGCCCTTTTCGGATCCTCCCTGCATCTGGTCTCCGGCCCCACCACAGCCATCTCCATCATCATTTTTTCCACCCTCAGCCCCCTTGCAGAACCGGGAACTGCGGACTACATCCGTCTGGCGTTCACGGTGACTTTTCTGGCGGGCCTTTTTCAATTCGCATTCGGTTTGGCCAGACTCGGCACACTGATCAATTTCGTGTCCCACTCCGTGATCGTGGGATTCACAGCCGGGGCAGCGTGTCTGATTGCGACGAGCCAGCTCAAACACGCGCTGGGAATTCCGATTCCCAGCGGTTCATCTTTTCTGACCAGTTGGGGGATCATATTCAGTTCGTTCGGACAGATCAATTTCTATGAAATGGCTGTGGCCTTGCTCACGCTGATCTGTGCTGTGATACTGAAAATTTTCCGTCCCCGGTGGCCGGGGCTTCTCATGGCCCTGGTCATTGGGAGCTTGGTGAGCATCGCTCTGGATGGCGGGGCGCACGGAGTGAGGCTTTTGGGAAAACTGCCGGCCCGACTGCCGCCCCTGTCTGCGCCGGATTTTACTTTGGACACGCTCCGCCTGCTTGCGCCGGGCGCGCTGGCTGTTTCCCTGCTGGGTCTCATCGAAGCCTTGTCCATAGCCAGATCCATCACCGTTCTCTCAAACCAGCACATTAATGGGAATCAGGAGTTTATCGGGCAGGGGCTGTCCAACATCGCGGGCAGTTTTTTTTCCGGGTATGCAAGTTCCGGTTCCTTCACCCGTTCGGGTGTCAATTACGACTCAGGAGCAGTGACACCGCTTGCCAGCATTTTCTCAGCGGTTTTTCTTGCGATAATCGTAGTGCTGGTCGCGCCTCTGACCGCGTGGCTGCCGCTGTCTGCTATGGGCGGTTTGATTCTGTTTGTGGCGTTTAAGCTGATTGATGCGCGTCATATTCATGAAATCCTGAAAAGCAGCAAGTCCGATTCCCTGGTATTGTTGGCCACATTCTGCGGAACTCTGTTTTTTGAAATCGAATTCGCCATTTATACCGGTGTCTTGTTGTCTTTGGCGATCTACCTGACCCGGACATCTCATCCGCATATAACCGTCATGGTTCCAAATCCGGCTGATCCCCAAAGACATCTGACAGAGGCGGAGACAACCGGGCTTTCTGAATGCCCTCAGTTGAAAATCATCCGCGTTAATGGCTCTCTGTTTTTCGGCGCGGCCAATCATGTTGCTGAAGTTATGGAGAAAATTGACGAAAACGCCCCCGGACATCTCCTGATCATTGGTTATGGAATCAATTTTATTGATGTTTCAGGAGCGATGGTACTGACTCAGGAGGCGCATCGGCGTCGGAAAATGAAAAAGGGCCTGTATCTGTGCCGGATTAATCATTATGTTGATCATTTTTTGAAACAAGGTGATTTTATGGCGGAAATAGGAACAGATCATATTTTTCCCACGGGATACGCTGCGATATCGAAAATTTTCACAAAATTTGACACTGAGACGTGCCGGTCATGCAGAGAACTGATTTTTGAGGGATGCCGGAACATCCCTAAGGAGACGCAGATCAAAAGCACATCCACAGAAAGCAGCAGAGACATATAGGCAAACCACGGATTCAGAAAACAGGAACAGAATGCACCCTGAATGGGTGCGGGAAGACAGCCCGCATGTCGGGGATGTTACCATCCCAAGCCCCCTGAAAACCCGTACCTGAGACTTTCATCTCATACGGCTCAGGCAACGAATAAAACACCTTTAAGCATCCGGCAATAATTCAGGCTTGATTTTTGCATAATATCATCCATTTCCTTTTTCAATATTACCCTCAGATTACTCCATCCTATGTTTTGCTGCCTTCACGATACCGACTGATACTCAGTTTACATGTATCCCCGTAGGAAAGTGAGCAGAGACAGCATCATCAAACCTGTTAATATCATGCAGATTTTTATTTTCTGAATTACAAAAAAAATATTGAAATCACGTTTTTTGTGTGATATCAATAATATTGACAGGGAGACCTTTAAAACAAAAAAACTGAAAGCCTGCCTGTAACTATCTGAAACTGATCATCAGCAGATGTCAGCTTGGGGAACGCCGGCCCGGGGCATCACTGATTTCAGCAAGCTCAAGCTACGAGTGGCGAGGCGGATGGCATATGCATCAAGCTAAGATTGCCGGACTGGGTTTGCAACCCCGTCCGAAACCTTTGCTGGCGGGGATTGACGGAACATTGCGGACGGGGTTGCAAACCCCGTCCGGCAGATCATGTATGAATAAAAACAGTTGGTTATGATCTTAGCTTGATGCTTATGCGGCAGGATGGCCGCGTAATATCTTATTGTCTGACACTCCGGAATTATAAAAATCTGATCATCAAGTGTAAGGATAAATTTTGAAAAAAAACAACGATAAGATACTCGTTATTGATGATGAGGAAGTGACTCTCGGAAACCTCGAACACATCTTGGAAAAAGAAGGGCATGATGTGGTAACGGCCTGCGATGGGAACCAGGCTCTCGACCTGATTGCATCGGCCGATTTCAGTCTCCTGATCACTGACTTCAAAATGAAGGGGGTGGACGGAATGCAGATTCTGAAGGCATCCAGAGAGCAACATCCTCTGACCGAGGTGATCATGATTACCGGATATGCCACGGTTGACTTGGCAGTGAAGGCCATGAAAGAGGGTGCTTATTCCTATATTGCCAAGCCCTTTAAGATTGATCATATCCGGAAAATTGTAAGGGAAGCCCTTCTGAAACGATATCTCCGGATCGAGAATATTGAGTTGAGGTCTGCGCTGGATCGGAGAGAGGAGAAACCCATCCTTATCGGCAAAAGCGGGCCTATGATCCGGGTCTGGGAAACCATCCGGCAGATTGCGGGATCTGACGCCAACGTGGTTATTATGGGGGAAAGCGGGACCGGAAAGGAACTGGCCGCCAGATCGCTTCATATACTGAGCCCCCGCAAAGACCGCTCCTTTGTTGCGTTCAACTGCGGCGCATTTACTGAAGAACTCATGGCAAATGAACTGTTCGGCCATGAAAAGGAAGCCTTTACCGGAGCCAATACCTGCCGACCCGGTCTTCTTGAAAGTGCTGAGGGAGGGACTGTGCTGCTTGATGAAATTGGAGACATGCCCCTTTCCATGCAGGTGAAACTGTTAAGGGCCATCCAGGAAAAGGAAATCCAACGAGTCGGCGGTCTCAAACCGATTCCCATCAATGTCCGGTTCATTGCCGCAACCCACCGGGATTTGTCCAAAGAAGTCGAAGATAACCGGTTCCGCCAGGATCTCTTTTACAGACTCAATGTCATCACCCTTCAGCTTCCCTCTCTTGCGGAACATGCGGAAGATATTCCGCTACTTGCCGTACATTTTCTGAAGAAGAAAGGTCTGGAAGCCCATAAGGATGCTTTTGACATTGACAAGGAAGTGATGGAAATCCTTTCCTCCCATAGCTGGCCCGGGAATGTCAGAGAACTGGAAAACGTGATCGAGCGGGCCATAGCCCTGTGCCGGGGAAGCGTCATCCGAAAAACGGATCTGCCCGACTACCTCAGCACCCTGTCCATTGAAACGTATCGCCAGTCAGGCGGAGAAATCCCCACCCTTGCCGAACTTGAAAGACGTTATATCGAATGGGTACTGGAAAAATTCCAGGGGAACAAAACCCGGGCGGCCCAGATCATGGGAATTGACCGGGTTTCTCTCTGGCGGAAGATCAAGCGGTTTAAAATCGAAGAAAAGTGAAGCTCACAGGCATCAGTTCCGGGATATTTCAGGAATCTCACACAGAAGCGGCAAAGACACCTTGAAAACTGTACCCATGCCTTCCTGACTTTCCACCTCCATCCTCCCCCCATGACTTTCGATAATACCATGAGAAATGGAGAGCCCCAGCCCAGTACCCTTGCCAACCTCCTTTGTCGTATAAAACGGATCAAAAATTCTTTCCATGTCCTCTTTTCTTATACCTTCTCCAGTATCCCTTACCTGAAAACAGAATGTATTCTCATCTGTTCGCTCTGCTGTGATCGTCATCTCGCCACCGCCATTTTCCATGGCATGTGCCGCGTTGATCACCAGATTCATGATCACCCGCTGAATCTGGTGGGGGCCGATTCTGACTTCCAATGAATCATCCAGCCTGAAATGTTGTGTCACATTTGACGGGATTTCACCCTTGATCAGCTTCATGGTTTTTTCCACCAGTTTTTTGAAATTCACCTTCCGGGGTACAAATCTCCTTTCACGGGAAAATTCAAGCAGGCCTTTGATAATGTCTCTGGCCCGGTCAATCTGATTTTCAGTCTCCTCCAGCAGCATGCGCTTGTATTCCACGTCCCCGTCCTCTATTTCCTCTTCGAGAATCTGGATGGAAGTGGAAATGTTGTTCAGGGGATTATTCAGTTCATGCGCCACACCTGAAGTCAGGGTTCCAAGAGATGCCAGCTTTTCAGAGTGAATCAGTTGCTCATTTCTCCGGTTGAGTACTTCGATCATCCGATTCAGGCTGTTGACCAGAGATTCGAAAATATCTCCGGTGGAGACCGGCGGAATGCTGGAATAATCCCCTTTTGCAATTTTGTGAATGGCTATTTCGATGCTTTTCAGAGGCGCGTTGACATTGAGTGCGATAAATATGACCGTGATTGCTGTAATAACAAAAATGGCGATCAGTGCCCCATAGAGATAGAGATTCGTTTTATATATCAGTCCCCGAATCTTCTCCCGCTCGTTGGAAACAATGGATTCAATGTTGTCCGTGATCTGTTTGCCAATGGTCCGAATCTGTTTCTGCAACAGCTTTTCACGGTGCTTCCCCGCATCAGTATTCAGAAGATCAGTCAGTAACGCCTTGTACTGCTTTAAGTTCTTCAAATGGCCCCGGAGAGGAAGATGGCGTACAGCTTCTTTATATTTGTCAATGATGTCAGCCTGCTTTTTTTCGGCATTGCTGGCATAAGTGATGGCCTCCCGGAGATCGGTCCGATTGAAGTAGAGGAAGTAATTTTTTTCATAGCGCCGGCACTCCAGAACCGTATTCAACAACTCAATCTTCTCATCTATCAGCTTGATTTTTTTGGTCAGTTGATAGTGATTGTACAAATTGAGTGACCAGACCAGAGTGCTGGTCAGAATGAAGAAGGTGAAAGAAATGGCGATTTTTTTTCGGATATTAAGAAACAAAATAAAGATTCCTGATTTTGAGGTGACAATTGAATTCGGAGCCGTGGATGAACGCTGATAGCCTGCGGGCTGAGGCAGACATCATCTGCGTTCATCTGCGGTTATCAGGAGGGTTGTGAATATCAGGAAATATTAAATTCTCCAATATCACAGACCACATGATTCACCTCTGGAATTTGCCTGGCAATCTCCAGAATTTCCGCAGAAAGTTCTGATCTCATCCGTTCGTCGAGCCGCTTCTGCGTAAGCCTGTTGACAAAGCCGGTTTTTCTGATATTTGTCGAAGGAACCTGAATCTTGACATTCCCATTATGAGATGAAACCTCTGACTCACAAATATTCTGAAGGGCCGCGTGGATATGGCTGCTGATGGCCACATCTCCGAGCAGATGCTCATCCTCGGGGCGGGTTTTAAAGGTTTCGCTCCCGGCGGCCGCGCAGATCAGGTCACAGATGTCCTCAACAGTGAAGTTATCGACATGAAGCACCATGTCGTAAAGCCGGGAATCCCTAATATCCCTCTCATATAACATTCTGGTCCATTCATAACGCTTGGCATCTTGTTTGAGGAGCTTTTTCTCAGCTTCGTCCGCAAACAGATTTTCCTGTTTTTGAAGAAGCTTTGTCCGTATTTCCATCTCGGCAATGATTCGCACCTTTAACAAATGGCCGACATGGGGGAGCATCAGATGCCCCGCGTGCCCATGATACACCACATTATCCTTTTTCACATGTTCCAGCAGGGTGGCTCTGAAATAGGAAATATATTTTTCCTTCCCGTGAGTCAGCCTGTTGATGAATCCGGGTGCTTCCTCAAGAGATTTGAGCAGATCTGTTTCCGAAATATTGAAATATTTCACTGCTTCCAGCATAATTTCCCGGTTGACGCACTCGTATCCGAGTTTTTCGGCCACTTTCTCTGCAATCAGTTTGCCGTGACTGTAAGACCCTCTTGAAATTGAAATAATTGCCATCTTTTTTTTCACTCCTTGTCCGAAGTCTTCTGATTTTTCATAGAATAAAAGCTGATTATAACACCTTTTGGGGAGACGGTGGATTCCGGGGCAGAACTGAAAAAATGTTCAGTTCTGCCCGGAATGACAGGGACGTGATGTCATTCCGGGTAAAATGATAAGAATCGGCAGGATTCTCAGTTTTTCGGGCGTGTCATAATCAGAATAAAAGAAACCCGCTTTTGCCATAAAAGACCTCTGAGGTCTTACTGATCTTATTGAATCCCATAAAAGAAATAGAGAACCGTCAGCTCCACCACGAGAAACAATACGGTCATGACAGCCCCTGCCTTGGCATAATCCACAGTACGGTACCCCCCGGGCCGCATAATCAGGGCATTGACCTGATGGGTCGGCAGCACAAAGGTATTGGACGCGGACAGCCCCACCACCAGTGCGGCCATGCGCGGGTCACCGCCGGCCATGATGGCCATGTTCATACAAAGCGGTATCAGAAGTACCGCCGCTCCCACATTGGAAATCACCAGCGTAAAAAACGAGGTCATAACACCGACCGCGGCCAGCAGAACAATGGGAGGCGGGCTTCCCAGCATTCCCAGCACCCCCTGGGCGATGTAGGCAGCCGTGCCGGTCTTCTCAAAGGCCATGCCCAGGGGGATCAGACCGGCCAGCAGAAAGACTGTCATCCAGTCAACAGACCGGTAAGCTTCGTCTATGGAAAGCACACCTGTAATGACCATGCCCAGGGCCCCGGACATGAGAGCCACCGACAGTTTGACCTTGAACACAATGATCTGAAGGAGTGCCAGAGCCAGCCATGCCATGGCCAGCTTTGCCTTCTGAGGGCGGAGGATCTCCCCCTCAAGCGGTGTCGTGAAGGTCAGCGCCCGTGGTTTGGGACGATTCTGCATAATATGAAATTTTTCCCAGGGTCCCTGGAGCAGAAGCGTGTCCCCCATCTGGAGGCGAATGTGAGTCAGACCACTGTAATAAACCCTTCTGCCCTTGAAAAGCGCGATGGGATTCAGGCCGTAGAGATTCTTGAAATCCACCTCACTCATGGTATTGCCGATCAGTTCGGACCGTGGACTGACAATGGCTTCGGCCATTCCCGCATTGGTTCTTGCCAGGCTTTCGGCAAAGACCGAAAGTTCCTCCCTGACTTCCCAGCCGTTCTCCTCCACCATCTTGAGTACCCGTTTTTTTGCCCCGACAACGGCAATATCCATGCCGGGTCCCAGTTTGTCATGGGCATGGACCACAAAGTTGATTCCCCCTTTGCCGGGCATGCAGATGCCGACCACAGTTACGAGAAAACGGGTTCGGATATCCAGTTCTCCCAAGGTCTTTTCCTGATCACAACTTTCCGGAACATGAATCTCAAAAACCGATTCAAGCGCCCGGTATTCCTCAATCAGCGTTTCGCTGATGCCTTTATCCGAGTCCCCGCCCACGGTAGGCAGAATGAATTTCCCCAAAAGAATAAAGTAGAGAATCGCACTGAAAAGCAGACAAAGACCAATGGGGGTCTGGGTGAAGAGCCCGAAAGGCTCAAGCTTTTGCCCTCCCACAACCATGAGATCATTTAAAAGGATGGTCGGGCTGGCCCCTACCAGAGTAATCGTGCCGCCGATAATCGCACAAAATCCCATGGGCATCAGGATGCGTGATACCGGGATGTTGAGCCGCTTGGAGATGCGTTGGGCCGCAGGCATGAACAGGGCCGCAGCACCGATATTCTGCATCATGCTTGATATGATGCCGACTGTGGCCGATATAAGCGTCATGATCATGGTTTCGCTCTTGCCGGCCAGCCTTATGATCGGCCGGGCCACCTGATTCATCACACCGGTTTTGTCCAGCCCCGCGCCAATAATAATAACAGCGATAATCGAACAGACCGCGTTGCTGCTCAGTCCGATAAACGCCTCCTTGGCAGTGACCAGCCCCATCAGCGGGAGAAGCACCATCATCATGAGACCGACCACGTCCACCCGGACCCATTCTGAGACAAAAAGAAAAATAACAAAAACAAGCACAATCATCGTCAATATCATATCAGGTGTCATACCAAATCCTTTTTTTTATAGCTTTTAACAAAAAGATTGTCCGGAGTGCCAAACTTGCAGTTTAACCACAAAGGACACAAAGGGGGCACAAAGGCCACAAAGCTTGAACCCGGGGCACAAAGCTTTAAATCTGCACGTTCGGCCGGATCTGTCTGAGGCAGGTGCGGGAGCCTCCCCTGAATCCGTTATAATCAGAAAAAATTATGTTAAAAGCTCTGTTACTCAGTGACCAAAGATTTTCCAAGTCAATGTCTGACCCGATCTTCAAATTTCCGAGTGTGTTCCATCTCCCCCATTATGCCATTCCGATTCTGATTTCAGAATCGGAATTCGTCATGTAGCGTCGGATTCCGGGTCAGAACTGAAAGAAACGTCCCATTTTTTCAGTTCTGCCCGGAATGACAGGCAGAGATGGACACACTCTGTCGCAAAAATCAGAACACTGACCCGCATTGTATCTTCAGGGAGTTACGTCTGTAAAAAAAACTGCTCACCGAGTTTAATGATTCTTATTTTCCTCTCGATACAGAAAACATAAGGCAAATGTGAAAACCACCAGCCCGATGGCGAAATAGAAATGTCCATCCATAAGATATTCCCCTTTTTTGCATAAAACTCAGCACAGCCATAAAATTATGCAGGCTGGGTGAGGCAAAGCGGAACCTGCCGCACCTTGTGCCGAGTGTGGAGTGAGATAAAATCTTTATATTGTCCGAGCCACACACACAATCCGTGATCCTGTGTCACCTTAGCACATGGAATAGACACACAGTCCTGTCGAAGGCCTGTTTTCATTTTTTTCACGATTATGGAGGGGATGCTGGTTCTCCGGTTCGGAAACTATGAAGCCGATTTCTCCATACTCCTGCTGAATCTCTTCAAGGGCCTCATCTGTTTCCACAAATTTGATGACATGTGTGAAGTCAATATCCTTTCCGCGTGCTTTTTGCTCAAAGGACATAACATTTTTACACGACAATTCCTCAAAGTCTCCACATATCTGACTGCTTGCACTTTTAAAGAGCCTGAAGGTGTCACAGGACAGGGGAGCCGTGTTGAGTGCAATGATCTGATAATCCATCCGCCCGGCCATTTCCAGAGCATAATCCACCATCGAATCCGAGAAGACGCTTTCTCTGCCCACCACCACAAGTCGGGCCGCCTCCTCATGTGTCTCCTCCTCTTTTGCCATTGCAGGGACTTCCACAGCTTTCGGGTTCTCAACTTTATTCGTGCCTTTGAAAAAACGCCTTATTTTTCCAAACATGATGTTTCCCTCCGTAAAAAATTTTCTGATGGTTTTTATATTTCGCAACAAATGCCCACTATAAACCGTTACAAAAGGTATGTCCAATTGGCTCGCAAGATATTTTTCCTTTTCAAATACGAATATCCCCCGCTTGTCATATACAACGATCAGAATATCGCGTCGGTCAGCGGCAAATCGGACAATCTCCTTGTCTGTCTGCCCGTTCAGAACTTCCATGGTGCATTGGACACCTTGTTCTTCGGAGAGACGGATCACTTTTTCCGTATCTGTGAGCCTTGATCCCGGGGCCCCTGTTCTCCCGGGTCTGATTTGCACCACTTTCAGGTCCGCACCGGTTTCGCGGCAGAGTTGGGCCGCATATTTGAATGCCGGTTTTCCCGGACATCTCCGGGTCGTTACAAGAAGGATTTTTCCCATACAGCACCTCTTTATTATCTCACAGGGAAGGTCAGGAAAATTTTCATAAACGAGAACTCAGACGGAGATCGTCTCTCTTCTCAATGAAGGGAACAGGATTTCCCGATACTTTCCGGTATATCTCTTCATATTGTTTTTCAATGGATCGGAAAATTGACTTGGAAGAGAGTGCGAATTCACATCGTCTGTAAATATCGTTCTGATAAAAATGACGTCCGACCCGGGTACGGACTTCCCTGACTCCGCTCACGGCCGAGGCCATGGCGGCAAGCTTTTTCTCGTGCCAGGACAGCATCACCACATGGTTGAGAATGGTCAGGTCGGCCCGACCGTCCTGAGCCGAAACAGTCACAGGATATCCTTTTTCCGCCATGACCGATGCAATTTTGGCACTTAGGGCGAAATCTTCAACCGCGTCTGTCCGGGCTTCCTTTTTTTCTTCGATACCTCGGACAATTTCCTCAATAACCTCTGAAAGGGCCATCCGATCTGATGCGACGACTGTTGACGGATTCCAGTCCTCTGCCTCTTCAAGGTAATGTGTCCACTGATAAAACGCTTCATTCTTATGACGAATTCCTTCAGCCGCATGGTCCCCGGCAATGCCTTCTTCCCGGAATGCTTGCTGAAGAGAGTGATCTGAACCGGAGGTTACCAGCACATGCAGGGCCATATTATGGG
>Ga0190283_1000470_pt1 | contig 20816 bp, 19 predicted proteins | sample 48691801_MG_FD_161669 | JGI IMG/M metagenome (GOLD analysis project Ga0190283, IMG submission 161669) | Hydrothermal vent microbial mat bacterial communities from Southern Trench, Guaymas Basin, Mexico - 4869-18-0-1_MG | ecosystem: Environmental > Aquatic > Marine > Hydrothermal vents >...
TGCCTATTATTTATAAATCGCTCAATTAGATCGAGAAAGGATATCAATGATTACCCTGATAAAAACAGCCACAAAGAATAAGATAAATATTATCCTTGTCGCAGCCGGGCTTATTTTCCTCTTAAGATAGGTTCCCAACCGGGCTCCGCCGATCCCACCAATGCCGACTGTTACAGCAAAGATGATATTAAAATCCACAGATAATAATTTACCGGCAAGGCCCGGTATGGATGTAAATATAATAGCTCCAAGAGACGTACCTGTAGCAATATTCATGGGAAGGCCCATAAAAAATAGAAGTGCCGGAACAAATAAAAACCCGCCGCCTATCCCCAGTATCCCTGCCATAAATCCTGCCACAGCCCCTATGGGGATTATTTTATAGAGGTCGCTTTTTGAAGGTTCAGTTTTATGACCTGTTATCCTGGAGCGGAGAAGCAGCATGATAAAAGATATTGTCAGTGCAGTAATATACATTATTTTTATGGTAAGGTCCGGGATATACTTTGTTAGATAACCACCCAGGAATGAAAACAGCATGCTTGAAAGGCCAAAATATAGAGAATATTTAAAAATAATAGTTTTCTGGTAATAATTAAATATGGTCCCGGATATTGAAGCAAATACAATATGGACCATTGACATTGCTGTAGCGGCCTTGATATCAATACCTGATAGATAAAGAAGGAGAGGGATTATCACTGTTCCCCCGCCTATCCCCATAAGGCCGGAAACAGTTCCTCCTATTAATCCTATCAGTATAAATGTGATGTATTGCAATAATCAGTCTTTCATATAAAGATAAATAATTCCCCCGGCATACCTTTAACTTTATTGTGTATTATTTTTCCCGTTTATTATAGATGTTTTAGTATCTCTTTTTGCTGTTTTTTACTAAAATCATTTCGATAAAGCCTTAAAAATATAGTTTCCCTGAGTTTTTCAGGCGGGGTCTTGTCTTTGATCGAACTTAATAAAATCCTGGATGAGAAATCAAACATTGAAAACCCCATCAATAGTCTTTCCTCACCTGTTTTCTCCGCAATCATTTTTCTATAGATCGATTCAACTTTTTTATTATTTGCATCCATCAGATATTTCCTCAAAAAAGTCCGCTATATTTAACTCTTTTACCCAATCACATATATATTTCATATCCACTTTTTCTTTTAGAAGATTTCCTATGTCTTTAATCTGAAGTTCTGAATGGCTGTCCTCTGCCCATAAAAGCTTTGAAATAATAAGATCTTCAATTGAGACAATAAATACCTGTATCTCCTCTATATTGATCTTCCTTTTTCTTTTAAATTCTTACCAGGTTTTCAGTAGTTATATTCATATAGACTTTAATTTTTAACAATTTATGATATATTATTCATATCTATATGAATTAATGACTTTAAGCAAATAGAGGAACAATATGAACAGCACTTTTGAAAAACTAAAACAACACAACTTCTGGGGTGGAGAAAATATACGAATAGGAGTCCCGCGTCAAAAGTATTTGGATCAAATTACTGAATTTTCCGGAAATAGGCTGATCAAAGTTCTGATCGGACAGCGACGGGTCGGGAAAAGCTATATTTTACGGCAGCTTATCCAAAACTTAATAGATCGGGAGATCAACCCGAATAATATTTTCTACCTGGACAAAGAACACCTCGATTTCGTGGATTTAACTGATCGCCGGGAACTGGACCAGCTTATCCGGCTATACTTGAAAAATCTTACAATTAAAGGAAAAGTCTTTCTCCTGCTGGATGAAGTTCAGGAGATAGCCGGCTGGGAAAAGCTGGTATCATCTTATGCCCAGGACAATCAGCAAGAGTATGAGATCTACATTACCGGCTCAAATTCTCATATGCTGTCATCAGAACTGGGAACCTACCTATCCGGCCGTTATGTGCCGATAAATGTGTTCCCTCTCTCTTTTTCTGAATTCGTTACTGGTTACAATGTTCAACCCGATAAACCCGGGTTGATTAATTACCTACAACAGGGAGGATTGCCGGAACTGATCAATCTGGAAACCACAGAAGCCAGGAGACATTATGTCATGGCATTACAGGATTCTATCCTTTTAAATGATATTGTTAAAAAATTCGGGATCCACGATGTTTCCCTGCTTAAACGACTATTTCATTTCCTCTGTTCAAATATCGGGAGTCTCTTTTCCGTCAATAAGCTTGTGAACCACTTGAACAGTAAAGGGGCAAAAACCAATTTTGAAACACTTTCCCGTTATGTTGATCATTTAGAACAGGCGCTGTTGATACATGATTGCAGCCGCTATGACATCAGAGGCAAAGAAATCCTCTCAGGATCACGAAAGTATTATGTGAACGATCTGGCATTCCGGGAGTACCTGACACCAGGATTCGACCCCGGCCTTTCCCGCCGTCTGGAAAATTGTATTTACCTGCATTTTAAGGCTCAGGGATATAAAGTATATGCAGGTACAAATCGAAATCTGGAAGTAGATTTTGTATTGGAGAAAGGTGAGGACCGGATATATATACAAGTATGCTATCTTCTTACAGATGAGAGCATAATTGAACGGGAATACCGCAGTATTGAAACTATTCGTGACAGTTTTCCAAAAATAGTAATCAGTATGGACGATGTTCAATTCGGCACACGTAAAGGAATTCGCCACTACCTGGCCTGGGAAGTTTTGAATGATACTCGACTTACCTGAGTTAAACACCAAAACCTGCAGTTATAAGCTTCACAGTCTACATTTTGTATAAATTGAGTAAGTATGTTTCTTAAGTGGTCTACACAATCATTTGATAATACTTGGATTGAAAGTACTGATCATCAGGTCCTGTCAAACTTCCTGTGAAAGTTTAAAAAGGAAGTGAGGATTATCAATATAAAAAGAATCGATATGTTTATATACAGTACACTGTTTTTTGAGTAATACTCAGACATATAACCGGAAAGATATTGGAATATCATAATACCCAAGTTTGCAAAAGCAACTGAAAGTCCCGATGCACTATTGGTGTATTTTGGGAACAATCCCACACCAATGGAGAATGTTATTGTAAAATTTCCGGCAATTGAGATCCCAAATAAAAATATCAGGATGATCTTTGTTATAAGGTTTCCTGCAAATAATACCCCCATTAAAAGGAGGAAAGAGATCGCGAAGCTAAACAGCAGGATCCTTTTTTTCTTAAAATGCTTTATAAGCCTATGCCGCAGGATCATCCCTATAAATATTGCGACTCCGAATGCGGAGAGAAAGAGTGAACTTATATTGATATCAATATTTAGATTCTTAAAATATGATGTAAACCATACAAAAAATGTATTCATAATCGAGGTATAGAAAAATGTTATTATCCCGCACATTATAAAGGCAGGATCTTTTAATATCCTCTTATTTGTTGAAAACAGGTTCCTAAACGATGTCTCCACCCGCGTTATCCTCGGGATCTTTATTCTCCATAAAACTACTGCCAGCGCTACAAGAGGAACAATGTTGAAAATATAATAATATCTCCAGTCAACCTTGATGAAAAGGGTAAGGCTCACAAGAAGTGGTGAAAATATAAATGCTGTAGTATGCCCAAAGTTTATTTTTAACAGGCTGGATACCTTATTTTTCGGATAGAGTGTCCCCACTATTGAAAGGTTCCCGATAATGAGCATTCCAATTCCTAAATTCATCAGGAAATATGCGATTATAAAAATAGAAAATGTGTGGGAAAAGTATAGCATAAGCGAACCTGCAAAATTAATACCCAGTCCGATAAACAAGACTTTTTTTATCCCGATTACCTCTATCAGGTTTCCAGTCGTAAGGGAGACGAAAAATAATGCAAATATACTCAGAGCTATAGCGGAACCGATAAAATCAAGACCGACACTAAACTCCCCCGAAATGATAGGAATGAGTGGAGCAATAATATTTTTTGCAGCAGCAATTACAAGCAGCTGAAAGAATGCATACACCAGTATTTTATTGTTTCTTATCCTTGTCCTGAACATTTTCTTCCTTTTTTAATAAAATTAGATCATCCCTGCTATTAGTCTACCAGAGATACTAATAAGTATTTACCATACAGGATATAACTTATCAAAGAATTAATAATGAAAGATAAAACAAAATAGAATAATTACAAATATGAGGGCCTGAAATATATAAAATCACAGTATCCAAATAACAATAGCATCGCTTGTGGATAACGATTGAACTATTAAAAATTAATGGTTCCTAAGCAATCACATTGACGATTTTTCCGTATTTACTCTTCTGTATGAATTCTACCTTGCCGTCGACTTTTGCAAAAAGAGTATGGTCCCTTCCCATTCCGACATTTACTCCAGGATGGAACTTTGTGCCTCTCTGCCTTATGATTATATTTCCAGCTGTGACCACCTGGCCGCCGGATTTTTTAAGTCCAAGGTATTTGGGATTGCTATCCCGTCCATTCCTGGTACTTCCTACACCTTTTTTACTTGACATGGTCCGCTCCTATTTTCCAGTCTTTATCTTATCAAAATGGAGTACAGTCAAAAGCTGCCTGTGTCCAACTTTCCTATTATATCTCTTTTTTGCCTTATGTTTGAAGGCAATTACCTTATCGCCTTTTATCTGTTCTTTTATAGTTGCTTCCACTCTGGCATTCTTAACACCTGGCGCGCCTACTGAGACCTTGCCTTCATCACTCAAAAGGTTTATCTCGTCAATGATCACCTTATCGCCTTCCCTGCCTTCTATCCTGCCGACTACAATGTCTTCATTCTCCTCAATTTTATACTGTTTTCCACCAGTTGTTATGATCGCGTAAATAATGGCCTCCTAATATAAACTCAAAGTCACCCCTGAGAATAAGTTTTTTTAAAAATCACAAATTGAAATCTTAGCACATCTTTTAGATGGCTGTCAATCAGTATTTAAGTAATAATCTCAGCTACGGCACTTGTTTTGGATACTGACTTTATTCTGACCTTGACTCTTTCACCCAGATACTTTCCACCGCCTATGACCTGTACGATATAGCCATCCAATCTTGATATTGCATCATTTCTATTATGAAGATACTGCTCCTCGATGACCAGGTCTATCAGATCACCTACCCTGCAGGGTCTTGCCGCTTCCTTTATTTGCCCGACAGAACCCTCTGCTATTAAAAGAAAAGTATCAAGCGGGAGTTTAGGATCGCTTTGTATCGCAATATATCTTTTAGTGATGCTTTCAAGGTGTTTTAGATTCTTGCCGTCCTGACCGATTATAAGAGCTGCCACATCGGAATTAAGTTTAAATAGAAACCCCTTGTTTTTACTCTCCCGTGCAAGCTTCCTTACTTTTCTTTCTATCTCGAGTCTTATGGTCTCTTCGGACTTCACAAAACCTCTTCCTTCACAGCATGGGCATACCTTGCACATGGTCCCAAGTATCCCATCAGATACATTTTTTCTGGTCATCTCCATAAGTCCCAATTTTGAGAATTTGAGTATCTCGGTCTTTGTCTTATCATTTTCCAGGCATTGCTGGAATCTCTTGGCAACCTTATTGCGGTCCCTCTCTCCCGTCATATCAATAAAGTCGATCACTATTATACCGCCAATATCCCTTAGCCTGAGCTGATTTGCTATGGTCTCTGCCGCCTCAAGATTAGTGCGCAGTATGGCCTGGTTTGAATTCTTGCCCGAAGTATATTTACCTGTATTTACATCAATAGCCGTCATGGCCTCGCCGTGATCTATAACAATAAACCCTCCGGACTTTAACCATACTTTTCTCTCAAGCGCACTTTCTATAGTTTCATTGACATTAAACTCCTCAAAAAGACTCTCCTGCCCATGATGCACTATTATATTGGAAAACTTTACTCCTACTGTACTAAAATACTTGCTTATGTCCCTTTTAGTGGCTTTTTTATCCACGTATATTGCATCAAAATCCTCATCGAATATATCCCTTAATAGCTTTTTAACCATTGTCTGTTCCTGGGATACAAGGGCAGGTTTTTTCCTTTTTGCACTGTTCCTGCTTATCTGGCTCAGTTTCCTTATAAGTATTTTGAGGTCCTTCTTAAGCATATACTTATCTATCCCCTGGGCAGCGGTCCTTACGATCAAGCCGAAATCCTTTGGCTTTATCTCCTCGGCAATCTGTCTCAGTCTTTCTCTCTCTTCCTCATTCAGTTTCTTGGAAACCCCTACCCCGTCATTGAATGGAGCCAATACCAGATAGCGTCCGGGAATAGATATGAAAGTAGTGAGTCTTGCACCTTTGGTCTTCATAGGGTCCTTAGTCACCTGGGCCAGTATCATCTGGTTGGCCTTGAGGACATACTGTATTTTCTTAGGAACATCCTTGCCCTCCTCAAGCTCGCTGTCATCGAATCCCACTTCATTTACATAAAGGAAAGCATTCTTATCTTCCCCTATATCGACAAAAGCCGCGTCCAGGCTGGGAAGTACATTCTTTACTTTACCCACATAAATATTTCCCACTATTGATTTCTTGTTTTTCCGGTCAAAATAGAGCTGGACCACACGCCTGGACTCAAGCAAGGCGACCCTGGTCTCATTCCGGTCGGAACTTATTAACATTTCTTTCTTCAATTTCTTTAATTCTCCTCTGCTTAAAATTAAAAATTCTTATATAAAACTATTTTTATAAACTAAATCTGCTTAAAAAACCCGGCCTGACTGGTAAACAGCCATAACCGTCAAGCCTCCTTGCCGTATAGATAATATACTATGACAATATTTCAAACGGAGTAATAAGTCTCTCCCCACATATCATATATAATTCTTCTTTAATTATCTTTATATTGCCTATGCATTGCTCTTTGCAAACTTTATCCAATAAAACCTTAAACTCCCCAAATTTAAAGACTTTTGATTCTATACCCTTTAGAATTTTAGCATATCCGTATAAATTTAGAACTACCGGGCTGCCGTTATCATCATCTTCGCTCTTTTCAAATCTGTATATCCCAGCGGGAGCCTGCCCGTTTTCATCTGATAGCAAGCCGGGCAGATCATTTAAGATATCCATTTTTTCCTTACCAGTATTGCAGGAGCCAGGATATAGACAATATTTGATTATGTCGGTCTGGCTCATGATGCTCTTGACTGCAGATAATACCCTTGCAGCTTTTTCAATTTTTAATCTCTCCTGAAGGGCATTGTTTAATCTTATTAAAAAATCTTTTGGTTCCAGGTCATCTGTCAGTATGATGTCTCCATATTCAGCATGACTCTCGATCCCCAATGGCGTAGGGGGGCCAAGGCTCATCTTTGGTTTTGGATTAAAACCTTCTGAATATTTTACGCTTATCTTTGCCCTTCTTATTGCTCTTGATATTATGGAGATAATATCAAGATGAGAAAAATACTTATAAGATCCGGTCTTTGAAAACTTAAACCTTATCTTGCAGGGCATCTCACCCTGAACTGTTTTTTGACTATTTTTATTTTCTTTATTCATTTATAAGTCTGGCTGCCCTATTATGCTCAGATATTAAAAAATCCCTGCTTATTCCCATATCGATATTATCCCACGGGAGGATCTCCCCCAGTGAATGCCCCCTGCTGGTATAGAATTCTTGTTCCAGGTCCCGGCTGTTGAAAGCTTCCTGCCAGGCGTCCGGATCAAATATATCCGTCCAATTATCAAATTTTGCACCCCTTTGCCAGGCTTCTTCAATTACTTCGCACATCCTGGTGTCCCCCCTTGAAAGTGCGCATTCCAGCCTGCTTTTTTCCGGCTGGCTCCAGGTGACATTTATGGACCTCTTTGGGATATTATCCAGGATAATCTTAAATTTTTCTTCCATTACCTCTATCCGGTCCTGTGCGGCCCACTGAAACGGTGTGAAAGGTTTAGGATTAAAAACATTTATGCTCACATTTATATTTAACCTTCTTCTCTTCCTGGGCGGCATATTCACCCTGGCAGTGCCTGCGATCCTTTCTACCAGGTGCGCTATGGCAAGTACATCCTTCTGGCTTTCTCCGGGAAACCCTATCATAAAATACAGCTTTACCTTTTCCCATCCGCTGCTAAAGGCAGTACGGATACAATCCATTACCTCCTCTTCAGTAATATTCTTATTTATAATATCCCGCATCCTCTGGCTTCCGGCTTCAGGGGCAAATGTGAGTCCCGTCTTCCGCCCGCCCTGCATAAGCGAGGCAAGAGATATATTGAAGCTGTCGAGCCTGAGTGAGGGAAGTGATATGGAAAGCCTCCCGTCTCCAGATTTTTCCAGCACGCCTTTCACAAGACCATTAAGGTACTTGTAGTCAGCTGATGATAATGACAGGAAGGATATTTCATCATAACCGGTATTTGAGAGCCCTTCGCTGCACTGGTCTATAAGGGTTGCGGCCCTTCTCTTCCTGACGGGCCTGTAGATAAATCCAGCCTGGCAAAACCTGCACCCCCTGGCGCATCCCCTCATTATCTCTACTGCAAAGCGGTCATGTACAGGTTTTATATTGGGGATTATGGGCATTTTTACTACCCCAAAGCTATCAAGGTCTTTAAGGACCGCTTTCTTTGCTTTGACAGGAGGATCTATCTTTTCAATCCGGCCGTCAGGAAAATAATAGAATTTATAAAATGATGGTATATAAACACCATCAATGGAAGATATTTCCTTCAGGAACCATTCTTTTCCCCTGTTTTTTGCTTTATAGGCTCCGACCCTTTCAAGCACAGGGATGATAGCTTCTTCTCCGTCTCCTATGACTATAAAATCCATAAATGCAGATACCGGCTGCGGGTTGGCCATGGCAGGACCGCCTGCACATATAAGGGGGTAATCCGGTCCTCTTTTTTCTGCATGCAGAGGAATTTTTCCAAGGTCAAGCATATTAAGCATATTTGTATAGAGCAGTTCGTGCTGAAGGCTGAAGCCCACAATATCAAAACAGTCAAGGAATATGCGGTTCTCCAGTGAGAATAGTCTTATACCGGTCTCCCTCAGGCGCTCCTCAAAATCGGCCCATGGCGGAAATATCCTTTCAGCAGAAAATTCGGAGCGGCTATTTATTATATCATATAGTATCTGGAGGCCGAGATTTGGCATACCGATCTCGTATATATCAGGGAATGCAAGACCGCATGCAACACTACCCGGGATACTCTCCAGGTGTACCGGATCTTTGCTGGAGGTCCCTATCTCATGATCTACATACCTCCCGGGTTTTTGTATATCACAAAGAAGTTTTTCAAGCTTCGGGTATTTAAGTGTTTTTATCTTTTTCATATACATCTTACTCCGGCACCGGATCTATTCATTCGAAAAATCATCATATGCGATCTCATGATCCCTCCTCGTCTCCTTATATATATGGATATTTGACACCAGGGCAATGCCGAAAAAAGTAGAGACAAGGCTTGATCCCCCGGAACTTAAAAAAGGCAGAGGTATGCCGATAATGGGCATTATCCCTATGGTCATCCCTATATTTATAATAACCTGTGAAAGTATCATAAAACCAATACCGGAAGCGAGCAGGAGGCCAAAGCTATTATTTGAGCTGGAAGCGGTCCTAAAAGACTTCCATACGATAAAGCCCAGTACCGCAATCACCATAAAAGCCCCGATAAATCCCATCTCTTCTCCTATTACCGAGAATATAAAATCAGTATGATGCTCGGGCACATAACTTAAGTTTGTCTGTTTGCCCAGGAAAAGACCTTTCCCCGCAATCCCTCCGGAACCTATAGCCAGTTTGGACTGGTATAGATTATATCCTGCACCTTCAGTAGAAGCATCCGGTTTCAAGAAGACAAGGATCCGGTCGAGCTGATACTGCTTTATTATCCCCGTCTTGAGAGCACCAAAAAACCCTCCGGCAGTAATTGCGATTATCCCCAGAACATAAAGGAAGTTGGCCCCGGACACAAAAAGCATTCCAATAAATATGATAAAGAAAATCAGGGCCGTGCCAAAATCAGGCTCAAGCAGTACAAGAAATATAAATATAAAAGCCAAAATAGTGGAGAACAGCACTTTACTTGCAGATATACGGTCGACCTTCTCTGCCTTTTTCTTTGAAAGTATTGCTGAAAGAGTTATGATCATAAATATTTTTGCAAATTCCGAAGGCTGCACAGGAAAAAATCCCAGGTCTATCCAGCTCATAGAACCATTAACCTCGTATCCGAACATTAGGACAGCGATAAGAGCTATTATTCCCGCACCTGCGGATATCCACCAGAAATCCCTGATCTTCCTGTAATTTACAAACTGCAATCCTGCAAATAAAAAGACTCCTGCTCCAAGAAAGATGGACTGCCTCTTAAGATAGTACTGCGGATCACTCACCCCTCCGGGCATCGAGGTCCTTGTCGCACTGTATATTATGATCACACCGAATATTGATATAACAAGAATTGCAAGAAAAAATATAAGGTCGAATTTTATTCTCCGCCTCTTCCTGTCAGTATTTATATCATCTATAAATGGATTATTTTTTTTAGTATCATTTGTATACATCTATATTCCCGCCAATTACATTTTCAACCCTGGTCAAGACCAAACAGGTATCTGTATATCTTTTCTGCAATGGGCGAAGCATTGCTTCCTCCGCCGCCGGCCTCTTCAAGCATAACTACGATGACATATTCCGGATTTCCTATGGGACCATAACTTGCAAACCAGGCATAATCCTGTTTACCTGCTACCTCAGCAGTTCCCGTCTTTCCTGCTATCGGTATTTCTTTCAATGGAAAATTCCTGAAAGTATAAGCTGCCGTACCCCCTGGACTTGTGACCTTTTCAAATCCATCTTCGATTATTTCCAGATAATGTTCGTTAAGGTCTATTTCTTTCCAGTTCAAAATAGTGCTCCCGGTAAAAATCTCTCCCCCGGGATCCTTGATATCTTTTACCAGATGAGGTTCATATTGTATCCCCCTATTAGCCGCTGCAGCATATGCCACCGCCATCTGAAGAGGTGTCACAAGCATATCACCCTGGCCTATTGCCATATTTACAGTATCACCGGGAAACCAGACAGTGTACTCAACCGCATCTTCAAAATATTCCTTTTTCCACTCCCTGTCAGGCACCCTTCCCTCGTCTTCAAAAGGCAGATCTATGCCGGTAGCCTCGCCAAAGCCAAAATCCCTGGAATATTTTTGTAGAAGCTCCCCTGCGTTTTTGAGTTTTACATATAGCCCATAACCAACTTCATAAAAATATGAGTCGCAGGAATTCATGATAGCTCCCCTCATATCCAAACTTCCATGCCCTGTTTTCTTCCAGCAAAATTTAGGAAAGTCAGGCCCCAGACCATACCAGACCCCGGAGCAAGAGAGCCTGCCGTACTCACTTACGATATTTTCCTGGAGACCCGCATATGCAGTGACCAGCTTAAAAACAGATCCGGGAGCATAGGACATGACTGCGCGGTTATTGAGAGGATAGTGGTTTTCCGCATTATTCAGGTATGCCCAGTCTTCAGAAGAAATACCCCCTGAAAAAACACCAGGATCATAGGTCGGAAATGATGCCATTGAAAGTATTTCTCCATTTTTTGCATTAAGGACGACTACCGCCCCTCCCGGAACATTATAATGCTCATCAGAATTCTTCAATGTCTTATCCCTGACTTCGATTATCCTGCTATGGAGTATTTCCTCAGTAACTTTCTGTAGATCTATATCGATAGTAAGGTAAAGGTCATTTCCTCTTTCCGCAGGTATTTCTTCCCTGATACTTACGGGCCTTCCAAGGGGGTCGACCTCGTATACTATACTTCCTTTTTTTCCTCTTAATGTATTCTCATAATACTCTTCAAGACCGGTAAGTCCTATCTGGTCCCCTCCCGAATATTTATCACTGTAAGGTGCCTGGGCCAGTTTCTCCTCATCGATCTCGCCGGTATATCCAAGAATATGTGAGGCAAGTACACCATATGTGTATTCTCTTAAATATACATCTACTACTTCTACCCCCGGGAGACTGCTTTTATTTTCCTTCAGTGCGATTATCACGGGTTTTTCTATCCCTGTTTTTAAAAACACTCTTTCCAGATAAGAGATATCAGCATTCTCAAGTTTTTCGGTGATCTCAGCTGTATCCATATCAAGATAATCCCCAAGAAGTTCGATCGCCTTATTATCTGAAAGCAGCTTATGCGGCTCTACTGCGACAGCTGCGACAGGAATGCTCCTGACAAGCAACTTGCCATTACGGTCATAAATATTTCCTCTTGGTGCTGCAATGAACTGCTGCCTTGCAATACTTTCCGATGCCATCTCGGCATATAGTTCCCCGCTTATTACCTGCAGGAAATACAGCCTGAGCACCAGTGCCGCAAGAAAAATAAATACGGCATATACTATTATTCTAAGTCTTATTCTTGTACTTGAATTCAAATTCTTCCAATCCCCTGCTTATTCCTATCTTTATTGCCGGGTAGAATATTATCATAAGGAGTATATTAAAGACCGGCAGTATCAATAACTCCAGACCCATACCCGGCAGATCTACCTGGTAGTTGAATAGAAATCTTATGAGGTTTGTTATGACGAGATTTGCCTCTGTTACAATAAAAACCAGAAATATCTGTGAGGTCAGTTTACTTCTAAACCCGGCTTCAACAAGCTTCCAGACAATAAAGGCATCAAGTGCATATACCAGTGCAGACATTCCTACAAGGTCGCCTACCGCGAGGTCCAGGATAAGCCCTGCGATGAAGCCAAAGATGATGCCGTAGAACGCACCATCCAGGAGTGTTATGGCCACTATAGCTATAAGCACGAGATCAAAACTTATAAAGTACATCTCCAGATGTTCAAAAAAAGCTACCTGTACCATCAGTGCTATTATAAGTAATGCGAAATGAAGTATTTTATTAATTGTCTTCATAAAAATAGATCTTTTTAAACCCTATAAATAATACCTGTAATTGCATTAATCTTATTATTACTTTATCACCATCAAATATTCCAGATCCCTAAAATCTTCAAAAGGTTCTATTACTATCTTCAGATAAGGACTTCCTGAAACACGGGAGACCTCCTGTACGCGGCCTATCAAAATATCGGGCGGTAGATACTGGCCGTATTCAGATGTCACAATAATATCGCCTTTATAGACCTCATCATCTGTTGATATATAATGCAGATAGATCGTTCCGTCCTGGCTTCCCTCTATAAGACCAAGCTTCCTTGATGAAAGTATCCTTGCGCCAAGACTGCTCTGAGGATCGGTCAGGAGCCTGATGCTCGAGCTTTTATTGCCGGCTGATATCACTATGCCGCATAATCCATTTGTGCCCACAGCTCCCATGCCTTCAAGCACTCCATTGCTCGTTCCCGCATTTATTATGACTTCAGACTGCCATCTATTGCCGTAAAAACCTATTACTTTTACGGTAATAGTCTCATTATCCTCTCTTATATCAAGATCCAGCAGTTTTCTTAAGGCATCGTTTTCGATCTTTATACTTGTACTCTCTGCATAACTGGCCAGAAGACTTGCATTTTCTTCTTCCAGGTCAAGGTATTTTTGCCGCAGCCCTATATATTCACCTACCTGTGAAAAAAATCCTGTAATAGGACTGAAGAAGGAAAATATCTTACCTTGAACAGGTTCAAAAACATCCAGGGTCCTTGCCTTTATCCTTTCTGTGACACCCGAACCTCTAAAACTTATAGTGATTATGACCAGGCATAGAAAAACAAGGATGATGAGAACGATGATATTTCTGAATCTTCTATTATTTATCACTATTTATAAAATATTATAAAATTTATCCCTGGCTGCTGGTCCGCTGCTTACTGAGCCGAGAAACGTAAATACCTTTTTAGGGCTGTAAAATCTTCTACACATTTTCCTGCCCCCACTGCAACTGCCGCAAGCGGATCCTCTGCCATATATACCGGACAGTGTGTCTCGCGGCTTATTCTTTCTGAAAATCCCTTAAGTAATGAACCTCCGCCTGCAAGCACTATGCCTCTTTTCATAATATCGGAAGAAAGTTCAGGCGGGGTGCCGTCAAGAACCTCGACTATCGCATTGACAGTATCCCCTACCGGTTTTTCAAGAGCCTTTCTTATCTGCTGGCTTGTGATTATTATCGTCTTGGGAAGTCCTGTGACCAGGTCCCTTCCATTTATTTCCATCTTCTCTTCATTCTCAAGCGGAAATGCTGATCCTATTTCCATTTTTACACGCTCTGATGTTCTCTCACCCACCAGTAGATTATGATCCTTCTTGAGATAATAGATAATCGCTTCATCCATCTCATCACCGCCTATACGGAGTGATTGGCTGACCACTATACCTCCCAGAGATATTACGGCAACTTCTGAGGTACCGCCGCCGATGTCTACGATCATACTTCCTGTCGGTTCATCAATCGGAAGGTTTGCGCCTATCGCCGCCGCAAGAGGCTCCTCTATGATGTATGCCGCACGGGCCCCTGCCTGCTCCGTTGCTTCGATGACTGCTTTTTTCTCAACAGGCGTGATGCCCGACGGAACACAGATCACGATACGGGGTCTTGCAAAAGCAACATTCTTATGCACCGTCTGGATAAAATACCTGAGCATTTTTTCAGTTGTCTCAAAATCCGCGATAACGCCGTCCTTAAGCGGCCTCACCGCTACAATATTTCCAGGTGTGCGTCCGACCATCCTTTTAGCTTCCTTGCCTACAGCCAGTATTCTTTTCTTGTTCTTCTCTATGGCTACGATCGAAGGTTCCTCAAGTACAATACCCTTGCTCTTAACATATACCAGGGTATTTGCCGTACCCAGGTCGATACCCATATCCCTGCCGATCACATTCAAAAAAAAGTCGAACATCTGCTACTCCTTAGACTTCTACAATATTTTATAATTAAACTTTTCCAGCAGTCTTATATACTCATAAACCGGTACCCCGGCTACATTATAAAAACATCCGTTTATCTTCTTCACAAGTACCAGGCCGGGACCTCCTATATTATATGCTCCTGCCTTATCTCCTGTATCATTCTGTGAAATATAGTTTCTGATCTCACTTTCAGATAATTTCCTAAAATCTACCTGTGTAGTGCTGCTATCGTATTCATATCTTCCTGTAATGCTGTCCAGGACACATACCCCGCTTATTACCCTGTGGGTCCTGCCGGAAAGCAGGCTTATATACTCATATCCCTCTCCGGGACCAGAAGGTTTCCCAAGTATCCTGTCTTCTATTGATACTATTGTATCAAAACTTGAGATTAAAAACCTAAAGACCTCTCCACTGTGTGCCGCTGCAAACTTTTTTAAACCCTGCCCCCTGAAAACATTTTTGGCCTTGGAAGTACTGTTGCAGTACACGATATCATAAGGATCCCCGCTGCTCTCTTCATCACAATCCACGGGATTTATGATATCAAAATCAAGACCCATTGCTTCAAATATCTGCTTTCTCCTGGGAGAAGCAGACGCAAGTATTATTTTGGTCCTAAGACCTTCTTCTTGTTCCAACATCTGCAAGTAAAAATGCAATAAGCAATCCTATTATGGCACTGAGAGTAATATTTATATGTATCCCAAAACTGATGTCGATAAGATAAAGATTGAGGTTCAATGAATCAGTACCTACCTTTAGCCCCCTATCAAGTATCGGAATGGTATCAGCAAGGACATGCCCCAGAATCGCCCCTAACACTCCCCCGAAAAAGGTTATTAGAAATACTATCTTTCCTCTTCTTTTTGCCATATATCAATACCTGTCTTTATATAAAAAATATCTTAATAATAAAACTATGATTCCCGGCTCATTTACTGGTCCGGATCTCCAAAGAATAATCTGATCTCTCTTTCTGCACTTTCAGCAGAGTCTGAGCCGTGTATTGTATTTATAGTAATATCTTTTCCGAAATCACCCCTGATCGTACCTTTTGGCGCCTTCCTGGAATCAGTCGGTCCCATTAATTTCCGGACCCTGTTTATGGTGTCCTTACCGCTTACTACCATTATAATGACCGGACCGGAGGTTATGTATCTAAGAAGCGGTCCGAAAAAATCTTTTTTAATATGATCCTTATAATGCGCCGAGGCAAGTTCCTCATCAATTCTTGTCAATTTCATATTCTCAATAGTAAAGCCGGCATCTTCAAACTTTGAGATTATCTTTCCTGCAACCCTGCTCTGCAGCCCGTCAGGCTTAATTATTATTAAACTTCTCTCAATGCCCGAACTATCCATATTAAGTCCGCAGCCCCCGCTGCAGTTTTCACATCCGCTCAATACTCCTCACTCTCTATCTAAATCCAGTCAAATAAAGTAATACCTGTAATCGCTACTGTGCTGTCTTGCAATATGGACAGACCTTCCAGCTAAACTCCAGAGGCTTTTTACAGGAAATACATGTATTTTTTAACTTTTTACGGCAATAGGGACAGATCATGAAATCAGGTTTGACCTCATTGCCGCATGAGGGACAGCTGGAAAGTCCTGAATCCAATAACAGCTGCATCCTTTTTATCTCAAGATCTCTTTCAAGCACATCTTCTATGTATTCCGGCGGCCTGAGTATCAAATAGATCACAAGACCAAGGAAGTTAAATGCCAGTACGACCAGCGCCCAGAAAACTGCGGCCACTAGAGATGTATTCCTGAGTTTTGCATCCCTGAACGTCCAGTATACAAAAGCCAGCCATATAACTATCAGTATAAATATTGTCCCATAGATAAGATAACGCCATATGGGCAATCTGAAAAAATTCAGAACATTATCCACGTATCCAAAAAGATCCATCTATCCTCCAATTAAAAGTATAATTTTATTAAAACAAGATCATTTTATCATTTTTTAACATTTCCAGTTCCTCCACCGGCTTGAATTGCCCGGATAGTGTCAAATGATCTTATCCAGACCTGACAGATTGGTCGGCGAGCCAGTAATGCATATAATATCATTTGTGCCAGAAATTTTTAATGCAAACTTTAAAGAATTTTCCACACTGTCTATAGCATAAACTTCCGCCGGCATATTAATATCACTTGAGCTCTTTTTCATTATTTCCGCTGTCTCCTGCTGAAGTCTGGCCATAGAAAGGCTGCGCCCGGTATGGCTTGATGTGAGTATCAGCCTGTCAGCTGTCCCAAGGACTTTCCTTATCATGGTCCTATGATCTTTGTCTGCAAGGACCGCAAATATTATTGTCTTCCTTTTTGATCTAAAATATTTTTCCATTACCCTGGAAAATTCATCTATGCCTTCCGGATTATGAGAGACATCAGAAATTACAGGCGGATCCTTTCTGATCATCTCCAGTCTTCCCTTTATGCATATGCCGGCCAGGCGGCTATTCAAAAGGCTGCCGTCAAGCTTTCTATTTATTGTATCCATATAAAGTTCTGCAAGAACTACAGCAAGTGAGAGGTTTAGCGGCTGGTAATCACCGATAAGGGGGATCTCAATACCGTTGTAACCACCAAATATTGCCTCCAGTCCTATTTTCCAGCCCGACAAGCCTCTGAACTCCCTGGAGCTTATGATGAAATCCCTGCCGTATAGATACAGGTCCGCCTCCATGTTTGAAGCTTTTTTTTCTATAATATCAAGGACAGTACGATCATTAGAAATAGTCGCGGCCCGTGCTCCCTTTTTTATGACTTCGACCTTTTCAGCAGCTATTTCCGGAATGGTACTTCCCAGGATCCGTGTATGTTCGAGACTTACTCCTGTAAGTCCCGCAACTTTTGCATCCGCAGCATTTGTAGCGTCCCATCTGCCGCCCATTCCTGCTTCCAGCACCATGACTTCTGTGCCGCTGCTTGCGGCAGCTACAAATGCCATTGCAGTTATTATTTCGAACTGTGTTATGGGACCTCCCAGGTCAAAGCTATTGACCTCCTCAATATATGGATATATCCGGCCAAAGATATCTGTAAATCTTTCCTCTGTAATATCAGATCCGTCTATCCATATTCTTTCTGCATAACTGCTTATATGGGGGGATATGTGATAAGCAGACTTAAGACCCTGTCCTTTAAGTATTTCTGCAAGCATCACAGTGGTAGAGGTCTTTCCATTGGTTCCCACAATATGTATAAAATCTGTATCTTTATGGGGATCGCCCATTAGCTCCAGTATTTTATTGATCCTGACAAGAGATGGCTTTATACCGAATACAAGGGCATCATCAAGATATTTGCTGACCCGGGTAAAATTCAAAAAATTCCTTTTTATTATCTACTTTTTAATATTCTTTATCTTATCAAGCTGTTCGGCCAGCACTGCATTTACCTGCACGGCCTGCTTCAATTTGTCTTTTTCCTTGATGACTATCTCTTGTGGAGCTTTCTCTATGAATTGAGGATTATCAAGTTTTTTCTTGATGCCAGCCATCCCGGCCCCTATTTTAACCATCTCATCTGAGATTCTTTTTATTTCAAGATCTATGTCTACAGCATCAAGTATATATATATAGATATCAGTACTTCCTGTAGCAGTCTTTATATATCCTTTCCTATCTCCGGCATCCTTAAACTCTACCTTCTCCACCCTGGCAAGACTGCGGATATATCTGGTACTGGCAGCTACTGTCCTGCTCGTATCATCTTCTTTAATATCCAGGCATATATTCACTTTGCTGCCCGGGTTTATCTTCAGTTCGGATCTTATCTTCCTGACTTCGCTTATAATGTCAAAAACTGGAAGAACGGTATTTTCGGTTTCTTCGCAGATAAATGCTTTATCGGGCTGCGGGTATTCTTCTATCATTATGCTTTCACCCTGATGCGGGATAGCCTGCCATATCCTTTCAGTTATATGGGGCATAAAAGGGTGCATGGCCCTAAGGAATCGCTCAAGCACAAACCACAGGACGAACTGGCATGCTTCCCTGTCCTTTTCATCTGAGGAGCCATAAAGTCTCACTTTTGAAGATTCAAGATACCAATCGCAGAACTCACTCCAGAAGAAATTATACAGGGATCTGGATGCTCCTGAAAAATTAAATCTTAAAAGGTTTTTTTCTACATCTTCTATGGTAGAGTTCAGACGTGAAATGATCCACCTGTCCCAAAGATCAAGATCCATACCCTGGATGCTCTTAGCCTGGATGTCTTTAGCAGCGGACCGGCCGCCGGTCTTGTCCTGTCCGGCATCTCCGATCGCCGAGATCACAAACTTGGATGCATTCCAGATCTTGTTGGCAAAATTTCTTGTCCCTTCGATCTTTTCATCTCCCAGCAGAAGGTTTCTTCCCGGTGTGGTGAGAGAAGTCAATGTGAACCTTAATACATCGGCACCATTTTTATCAATTATCACCATCGGATCCACGGCATTGCCCTTTGATTTACTCATCTTCTGTCCGGTGGAGTCATTTACAAGAGGATTTATAAATACCTCTTTAAAAGGTACTTCATCCATAAAATGAATCGCCATCATGATCATCCTGGCCACCCAGAAAAATATGATATCATGGGCTGTTATAAGTACATCTGTCGGGAAAAAATGTTCAAGATCTTTGGTCCTCTGGGGCCACCCCAAAGTTGCAAAGGGCCAGAGGCATGAGCTGAACCATGTATCCAGGACATCTTCATCCTGTTTTAGTTTACTGCCACCACATTTAGTGCACCATTCCGGCCGGGTCGCGCTTACTATCATTCTGCCGCATGAACTGCAATACCATACAGGTATCCTGTGCCCCCACCACAATTGCCTGGAAATACACCAGTCCCTGATATTTTCCATCCATTCAAAATATATTTTTTCCCATTTACGGGGAATTATTTTTACCCTGCCATCACGCACGGCTCTAGTGGCGGGAGCGGCAAGTTTTTTCATCGCTACAAACCACTGCATGGAAACTCTTGGTTCCACAACCGTATCACATCTGGAGCATATGCCCACGGATGAGGCGTGATCCTTCTTGCCCAGATAATATCCGCCTGACTTAAGGTCTTCCAGTACCTTTCCCCTGGCCCCGTACCGGTCCATACCCGCATACTGGCCCGCATTGGAGTTGAGCACCGCATCCTCACCCATTATATTTATCTCTTCGAGACCATGTCTTTTACCTATCTCAAAATCATTTGGATCATGAGCGGGAGTGACCTTTACCGCTCCGCTTCCAAACTCCATATCAACATAATCATCTTCCACTATGGGAATCATCCTCTCCATCAGTGGAAGGAAGACCAGGCGCCCTTTTAGCTTTTTGTATCTGCTGTCCCCCGGGTTTACCGCAACCGCAGTATCACCAAGCATCGTCTCTGGCCTTGTAGTGGATACTATTATATATTCTTCATTGCTGGGCTTCCCGGTTGCGCTATCTATAAGGGGATATTTTATATCCCACAGATATCCGTCTCTTTCCTGATGTTCCACTTCAATATCAGATATTGCAGTGCGGCATCTCGGACACCAGTTTGTCATATAATTTCCGCGGTATATAAGTCCCTCATTATAAAGGGATATAAATTCAGTTGTAACGGAATCAACATAATCATCATCAAAGGTAAATCTCTGGCGGTCCCAGTCGCAGGAACATCCAAGGGCCTTTAACTGGGATATTATTCTGCTTCCATATTCATCTTTCCATTTCCATACTTCCTCGACAAACTTCTCCCTGCCAAGGCTGTACCTGTCGGTACCCTTGGCTGCAAGGGATCTCTCCACAACATTCTGTGTTGCGATGCCTGCATGATCGGTGCCGGGGATCCATGTAGTATTAAGGCCCTTCATCCTTCTGTACCTGATGATCACGTCCTGAAGTGTATTGTTAAGAGCATGCCCGACATGCAGAAAGCCGGTCACATTAGGAGGCGGGATAACCATACTGAAAGGAGTCTTTGACTGGTCCGGTTCTGCATGAAAATAATTTTTTTTCTCCCA
>Ga0190283_1000472_pt1 | contig 20810 bp, 18 predicted proteins | sample 48691801_MG_FD_161669 | JGI IMG/M metagenome (GOLD analysis project Ga0190283, IMG submission 161669) | Hydrothermal vent microbial mat bacterial communities from Southern Trench, Guaymas Basin, Mexico - 4869-18-0-1_MG | ecosystem: Environmental > Aquatic > Marine > Hydrothermal vents >...
TGATTGAAGAGGCGCTGGAGACCACCAAAATACACAGTATCGCAGGCAAGCTCGACGCACACGAGTCGTTGATCGCTACGCGCCCGTTCCATGCGCCGCATCATACGGTTTCGGATGCCGGACTGCTCGGCGGCGGAACACATCCGACGCCCGGCGCGGTAAGCCTTGCGCATAACGGCGTGCTGTTTCTCGATGAACTGCCGGAGTTTCACCGAAGCGTGCTCGAAGTGCTGCGTCAGCCGCTCGAAGAAGGCGTCGTCACGATTGCCCGCGCGGCGGCAAGCGTTACGTTCCCGTGCCGCTTCATGCTGGTGGCGGCGATGAACCCTACCCCGGACGGCTATTTTCCCGACGACCCGCGTTCGACTTCGACACCGCTTCAGGTGCAGCGCTATCAAAGCAAAGTGTCCGGCCCGCTGCTCGACCGCATTGACATTCACATTGAAGTACCTTCCGTGAAATACCAGGAACTGGCCAATCTCGAAAAGGGTGAACCCTCCGCCGCAGTCCGCAGGCGGGTTGTTGCCGCACGAAACATCCAGCAGAAGCGTTATGCCAAAGACCGGCATGTGCACTGTAATGCCGGCATGCGCCCGAAACAGGCGCGCAAATACTGCCGGCCAACCGCCGACGCACAGCAACTGCTGAAAACCGCGGTTTCGGAAATGAACTTCAGTGCGCGGGGCTACGACCGCATTTTAAAGGTTGCACGAACCATCGCCGATCTGGCGGGCGAAGAGGTGATCGGAACCGAGCACATCGCTGAAGCCATTCAGTACCGCACCCTCGACCGTGCGATATAAACACACTCTACGGCGAGGGCGGCGGAGCCGCCGGGGGCGCGGCCTGCGCACACGCCCCCGGCGACAGTTATTCGCCTGCCCTGCGAAGCCCCCTGACCTCCATAGCCTTGGCGGAGAAGGTCGGCAAAGCGGGGCTACTGTTTGTGTGCTGTCGGGGTTTCTGCCAGCTTCTGATTTTAGGTTTAGGATCTTTGTCTTTGAGTATTTTATCCTGTAAATCGTGTTGCTCCGGCCTGCATTCATCTTCTGCGATGCGAGAATCCCGACGTTCCGCTTTTGAGTCCTGCCTCGTCACCAAAACACCTATTGACAGCGCGATGAAAATCGTTATTGCAACCGGCCATGTTATTTTTTGTCTTTTCATAGCTTCTCGACCGTTAGCTCTGTTCCCCTTCTTCAATAAATCGTTCCCGCACATAGGTGTCAACGGCTTCCTCAAGAGCGGCCCGCAACGACACATCGTTTTCGCGGCAGTGCTGCTGCAGGCGTCTTTTGACTGTCCCGGATATCCGCACGCTTTCTGAGCGTTTCCTGTCCCTGCCTGTTCCTTGCCGCCTCATAAGCGACAAAATCCTACAATTGTAGTAAAAGATAAAGCAAAATAATTTAAAAATTTAAGTTTTTGATTTGGGTGGGGTTTTTACTACACTGCCCGCGATGAGTGATACGGAATCAGTACGCATCAGCAAAGAGCTGAAGCAAAAGTTGAAAAAGCTGTCGCAGTCCATGCGCCCGCGGACGGCCGTTCAGTACCTGATTGAGGATGCTGTTGAGCAGTATCTTAACCGTGTCGCCGAAGAAAAAGGCACTCCCTACAAACCCAAACCGCCGGTAAAGAAGAAAAAATGAAGCTTCTCGTGGCTTGCCACGGGGCCTCTTGACAGGGACGGCTCGCCGAGCCGTCCGCGGCGCGTTCGGCGAACGCGCCCTACCTTTCGAGAAACGGGCAAGCCGAAGATCACCGAGATCACAAACCGCAGCTACATGTTTCTAGAGCAAATCAAGAAAAGGGGCTGACCCGGATAACTGGAAAACATGTTATTTTGAGTCATGCGAAAAAGCCGAGTAAGCAAAGCTAAACAAGAGAAGTTGATTGAACATTTTGTGGCCGGGTCAACAGCGCGATGTACAGCTGATCTGGTCGGCGTCAATCCGAAGACAGCGATCTGCTTTTTTCACCGGCTACGACAGATTATCAAGGAAAAGCTCGAGGCCGAAAATGTCGAGTTTCTTGAAGGCGAAATCGAGAGGGATGAATCATATTTTGGAGGACATCGAAAAGGGAAGCGCGGGCGAGGTGCTGCGGGCAAGGTTCCCGTCTTCGGCCTTTTAAAACGGGGAGGAAAGGTCTATACGAAAATAATCCCGAATGCCAAAACCTCGACCTTAATGCCAATCATCAAAGAGAAAATTGCCCCGGATAGCATCGTTTATACCGATCACATGGAAAGGCTATGATGCTCTGGATATCTCCGAGTTCAAGCATTACAGAATTAATCACTCAAAACTCTTTGCGTCTGAGAAAAAGCACATCAATGGCATCGGGAATTTTTGGAACCAGGCAAAGCGACAGATGCGAAAATTTAATGGCGTTCCGAGAGAATATTTTCCACTCTATTTAAAGGCGTGTGAGTGGCGGTTTAACAATCCAAAGCCAAACCGCCAGTTCGCCCAATTAAAACAGTGGCTTGATGAGAAAATGAATTAGTTATCTGGGTCAGCCCCATACTTTATTACAAGGTTATTACAACAATCCTGTTCCACACCTTTAAAGGTGTGGAACGGACGACTTATAATCCAGGGATTTCAGGGGCAAAAAATGTGTTTCTGACTCAGGAAAATTCACGCGGGTGGCGCTTTTTGAGTTCGGCGAGATATTCGCCGCGGCCGGTTTTTTCAAGCCGCTCGGGATAGCCGTGCTCTTTCATGGCATTGCGCGAGTGATACGGCCCGCCCTCTTCGAGCACAATATCGAGAGTATCTTTTGTTCCCTCTGGCAAGGATGACATCATCTGCTGTTGCCAGCTCTCGTAGATGTCGCGCGCTTCTTTGCAGAGTTCGGGCTTCGCCTCGGCTAGATTGTTTTCTTCGCGCGGATCATCTTTGAGGTTGAAGAGCATTTCCTCGGGGAAGAGATGATAAAAATCGTGCCACGTGCGAACCCACAGATAATCGCCCCAGCGGACGGAGCGCTGGCAGGTGTGCGCACACTGGCTGATCACCAAATGGTCGCGCCCGCAGTCCGCGCCGTCCGTCAGAGCGGGGGCATAACTTTCACCATCCCAAACTTTCGCCGGTTCCACGTCGAGCATCTCGGTGAGTGTCGGCGCGAGGTCGAGGTTGTAGTGCAGGCCGTTGTCAACGTGACCTTGTTTTTTGCCGGGCCAACGGATGATCATGGGGATGCGACAGGTGCCCTGATCCGCGGTGGCGTGTTCGGCATAAATTCCGAGCTCTCCGTAATTTTCGCCGTGATCGGAACTGATGATGATCGCGGTATCTTCCAGTATGCCCTGCGCCTCCAGCGCGGCGAGGATTTTGCCGACGTGGTCGTCGGCGTAGCGGATGCCGCAGTCGTAGCCGTCGATCAGCTCGCGCATCTCGTCCATGTCACGCACTTCGCCGGGCTGGCGGGGATACTGCTGACGGTCGATCTCATTGTTATACATCGTGATGTCCTGCATGGAGTGCGGGCCGGGCAGCTTGCGGTGCTCTTCAATGAGTTCGGGCGTGCACCAGTCCGGCAGCGGGTCATTTTTAAACGGGTTGCCGAAATCTTCCGGCACGCGGAAGGGGGTGTGCGGATCCCAGTAGTTGATGTGCAGGAACCAGTTCTCTTCTTTGCCGCGCCGTTTGATCCAATCGAGTGCGATCGGCGTCACATCCTCCGCCGATTCCATACCGCCTTTGCCGGTGTCGTGAATTTCGCGAAACCCGGTGTAAAAATGCCACGCGGAGTGGCGGTGGCCGAAGCCGCCGATGTACGCGGTATGAAGTCCTCCGTGAACCAGCTTCAAGGGCAATGCGCTCCATGTTGCATCGGTTCGGAATGCGCGCGCTGTGCCTTCGGGCCGCGGGTCGGCGCAGACGCCGCCGTGGTTGACCACGCCGGTATGAATGCCGAAGCGGCCGGTCATCATGGCGGTACGCGACGGCAGGCAGGGTGCGTCGGAGCAGTAGTAGTTTTCAAACTGTACGCCTTCGGCGGCGAGGCGGTCGATGTTGGGCGAGGTATTGCGATGATAGCCGTAGCACCCGAGGTGGTCGGGACGCAGCGTGTCGATATCCAGATATAAAATTCTCATGCCTGCCTCTTTTCAGGGTTTTTTGCACCGGGCCGGAAAAGGTACTCCAGCCCGTTGGCTTTAATGGTGTAAACCGTTTCGAGCATTTCGCCCAGCTCTCCTTTTGGAAAACCCTTCTGATTGAACCAAACGACGTAGGGCTCCGGCAGATCGATCAGTTTTTTGCCCGCGTATTTGCCAAACGGCATGGTGGCGGTGACCAGCTTTTTAAACGCCTCCGGATCGGGTTGAAGCTCCTGGCTCATAGTCTACCAAAACCAATAGGCGCCGGTGTGTACCGCATACCAGCCGAGCAGGCCGTTGGTGAGCGCGTGCGCCCAGACAGCGGCCCAGATGTCGCGCGTGCGCACCATCAGCCAGGTGTAGAGAAGTCCGCAAAGGAACCCCATAAACCACTCGCGGTGTTCCAGCGCAAAAAGCACGGCGACCAGAATGCACATGCCATTATTGAGCACACCGATATCCTTCTTAAAGAAGGGGCTGCCCTGCATCCAGCGGTAGAGAAACCCGCGGAACATAAATTCTTCGATCGCGCCGATCACCAGCGTGGTGCCCAGCATGTGAATCCAGAAAAGCGTCCAGCCCGTGGCGCGCGGGTCGTAATGATGCAATCCGCTTTCGCCCAGTTCGATCGGCTCGCGCAGTTTGCCGAAGCGAAGCATATCGACGAACCAGCGTTCATAGAACTCGCTGATTTGCGGGCACGCGCTTTTGAAAAATTCCGATTCCAGCCCGACCCAGAAAACGAAGACGAGCACGCCAACGGCAATCGCGAGCGGAACGTTTTTCAGCTTCGGCGCGGTGTACCAGCGCCACGGACGGCAGATCAAAAGCAGCACGATGCCGCCGACCGTCTGAATCGCGTAGCGCGTTCCGGTGGGGTCGCCCAGCAGCGACATCATGATCAGCCAGAGAAGGAACGGGATGATGTGCACCCAGACGGCTTTGGAATTTTCCTTGTCCAGTTCGGGTGTCCAGTCGGGTTTTGTTTGTGTATTCATTGTTGAGGAATTTACCCAAACACTGGACTTGAGCCAAGCGAAAGAGGCCCGGCTATTGCTGGGCAATGACCGCAGGAAGTGGCATCCTTCGGAAGTTTAAACTGATGAACAGTCTGTCCCAAATTGAACTGATGGTGCCTGCGGGTTCGGAGGCCGCGCTGATCGCGGCCATCGACGCGGGTGCCGACTCCGTCTATTTCGGAGTCGGCAAGCTCAACATGCGTGCCCGCTCCGCTGATTTCACGCCCGATGACCTGCCGAAGATCGCGCTCCGCTGCCGCGAGGCGGGTGTCAAAAGCTACCTCGCGCTTAACACGATCATTTACGACGACGAACTCGTCGAAATGCGCGCCCTGTGCGACGCGGCCCAAGCCGCGGGCGTTTCAGCCGTCATTGCCACCGACATCGCCACAATTCAGTATGCCCGCTCCATCGGCCTCGAAGTTCACATTTCCGTGCAGGCGAATGTTTCGAATATGGAGGCAGTAAAATTTTACGTGCAGTGGGCCGATACCATTATCCTCGCCCGCGAACTCACCCTCGAACAGATCAAAGCGATTGCCGAGGCCGTGCGGGAACAAAACATTACCGGCCCTTCCGGAAAACCGGTGCGGCTCGAACTCTTTGCGCACGGCGCGCTCTGCGTCGCCATCAGCGGCAAATGCTACATGAGCCTCGCGCAGTATAATGAGTCTGCCAACCGCGGCGCCTGCTTCCAGACCTGTCGCCGCGCGTATCGCGTCACCGACGAAGAGACCGGCGACGAACTGGTTATCGACAACAAATACATCATGTCGCCCAAAGATCTCTGCACCATTGACTGCCTCGACACAATCATCGAAGCGGGTGTTTCGATTTTGAAAATTGAGGGTCGCGCACGACCCGCCGACTATGTCGCGCTCGTTACCCGTGTCTATCGCGAGGCGCTCGATGCCCTCGCCGAAGAAACGTACACGCCGGAAAAATACGAAGCGTGGATTGCAGAACTCGGCAAGGTGTTTAACCGCGGCTTCTGGCACGGCGGCTACTACTGCGGCAAAAAGCTCGGCGAGTGGGCGGCGAGCTCCGACTCGCAGGCGAGTGAAGTGCGCGATCAGATCGGCGTGATTTCCAACTTTTTTACCAAACTCAACGTCGCTGAGTTCAGACTCATCAAGCATGATTTGAAGGTCGGCGACACGGTGCTGATCGAAGGTCCGACCACCGGCGCGGTGCGCACAGAAGTCACTGAACTGCGTGTCGCTGGCGAAATGGCAGAGTCCGCCAAAATCGCTGATGTCGTCACCCTCGCCCTGTCTGCCAAGGCGCGGCGACAGGACAAAGTGTTTTTACTAATGCCCCGGGCGTCGCGCCGGTGATTTATTGTCAGCACTCAAAAAAACGGTTAGGTTCTGCGGTTAAACAGGAGAAGCCCTATGAGCACAGAAAAACTTTCAGATGCCGGGTCGTATAAGTTCGGACAGTTTGAAAAAAACGCCGAAGAGCTTGAGCGCCTCAAGCTACAGGCGACCGTTGCCATCGACCTTGAAAAAGAGGCCTGGGAGGCCGCCGGACTCCGGCCCGGCATGAAGGTGCTCGATATTGCCTGCGGCCCCGGCTTTACCGCCTGCGAACTGGCAAAATTCATTGGAGAAAACGGAAAAGTAACCGGCGTTGATATCAACGAAGAACTCATCGCCGTGGCGCATCAAGCGAAGGCTTCCGAAAATGTGGAGAACGTCTCTTTCTCCACCGGCAATGTCTATGAGCTCACTTTGCCGGAAACCCATTTCGACTTTGTTTATGCCCGTTTCGTTTTCCAGCATCTGGAAAAACCGCAACTTGCGTTGGAAAATATTCTTAAGGTGCTCAAGCCCGGAGGCATTCTCTGCATACTCGATATTGACGACAACTGGACGAGTTTTGCGCCGGAAAGCGATGCCTTCGTTAAATTCATCCGCAAGGCGGGCGCGGGACAGAAGCGTAAGGGCGGCAACCGGCTGATCGGCAGCCAGCTCTTCGGCCTGCTCAGCGAAGCCGGATTTGAGCAGGTTACGACGGCAATCCACCCAATCACCACCGAAGACCTCGGCGTGCGGATGTTCCTCGGTGTAGCCGTTCTCTTCCGAATGGAATTTCTCACCAAACTCCAGAAGCTCTTCGCCCTGCCGCAGCTCAAGAAAATCAAAAAAGCCGCCGAGGCTCCCAACGCGTGGGGATCACTCGGCATCTTCGTCACCACCGGACAAAAATAATTTTCATAAAAACGTTCAAGATAAATATTCTTTATCCACTAATCAGCGCTAATCTCCCCTCGGATTAGTGAAACCTGAATCCGTTAGATAATTTCTGAAAAATAATTGTTACCTGTTGGGCTGGAACGGCTAAGATAGCCGGATAACCAAATCAAAACCAAACCCAACAGGTGAGAAAATGAAACACTATAAACTGGCTCGCGGCAACTCTGAACTCAACTCGACCGCCGGAAATCATCTCTGCGGACTTTTGCTCGAAAACCACGCAAAACAGGCTCTTCCGAAGAATTTTCACCCCAGAAGACGCGATGCCATCAGTGATCGAGACATTCTGCTCTCCCAGATCGGCCTGCTCTCGAACGGGCGAACCGACTTTAACGATATCGATTTGTATCGAGGAGATGAGATCTTCACCAACGCCTTTGGAATCCAAACCGTTGCCTCTGAACCTGTGTTCCGTATACGTTTTGATGAGCTGCCCTCCATGAAAACGCATGCCGCTTTACGAAAGCTCAACACCCGCCTGCTTTCAAAACGAACGTTTGGGCGCGTGAATGCAGATGGCCTTGAGATGATTCCCGTCGATATAGATGTCAGCCCGCTCGATAATTCTGGTTCTTCAAAGCAGGGTGTTTCATACACCTATAAAGGACACGATGGATATGCTCCGATGCTCAGCTATCTCGGCACGGAGGGATACATGCTCGACTGCGAATTGCGCCCGGGAAAGCAACATTGTCAAAAGGGAACGCCGCTATTCATTCGCCGAGGCGTTGAACAACTCAAGAAGCTTGGGATCGACGGGCAGTGCCTAATCCGTCTCGACAGCGGAAACGATGCGGCGGAGAATTTTGATGAGTTCGGTGAAAACTATTTCATTGTGAAGCGCAATCTTCGTAAAGAATGCCGTGAACAGTGGCTGGCAACGGCGCGCCGGTTGAAAGCCGAGAGGGCAAAAATGTTTATACCGGCTTTGTTGAGCATCGCCACCCCGGCAACGACGAAAACCGCCCGACGGTATCCATCGCCTTTGAAGTCATCGAACGGCTGAAAGATGCCGAGGGCTTTGATCTTCTGATTCCAACGGTTGAGGTAAACACCTGGTGGACGAACCTGCCCTGTCAGGCCGGAACGGTGATCGATCTCTATCACGATCATGGCACCAGCGAGCAGTTTCACAGTGAGCTCAAAAGCGACATGGATGTTGAGCGACTTCCGTCCGGAAAACTGTGCGTTAATAAAATCATCCTGCTTTGCGCCATGATCGCATTCAATCTGCTCCGATCCGTTGGGCAGGAGGTGATCTCACGCACGGCACTCGCGCAAAAGATCAACGTCATGCGCTGGCGCATGAAAACCGTTCTGCAAAACATCATCTACTGTGCGGTTCGACTCGTACGACACGCGGGACGTATTGAGCTGCACTTCGGCAAACGTTGTCCGTGGTTCGATGTGATCGGAGACATCGCTCACTCCTGTTCGTAGATCAAAACCCCAGAAAAGTTGACCCCCGCATCTGCGGAGGGAGAACCGTGCTTTAAAATGGCGAAAAAGGGTCGCTGCAAGGGATCGAAGGGCAAGCCCACCACGAAACAGAGGCTTGTTCGTTCGAGGGATCGTTTTTTTTGTGAGTTTTACATCGAGAAAATTTGATTTCACGCCCGAAACAGGTGTGCTAGAAATTATCCAACGGATTCAGGCCTGAGGCCAAAAAATTCAAGGTGAAAGAATAACAGCTTCAAATTCACTATTGTAGGGCGGGAACGGTTAAAAACCTTCCCGCCACGGCTGGAAGGGCGTTGCCCATTCCAGCCCTACAAAAATGATACGGCATTTAATTCTCCCCTTTGCGTCTTTGCGGTCACCACTCTCTTCAAATTGTTTATGACCGCAAAGACACGAAGATCACGAAGAAATGCAGAGACGGACGGGCCGTTTAAATTTTTAGTTATGTTTTCGCCGCGCCGGGGCTCCGAATTGTTCCGAATTTCGAGTTTCAGGTTTCGGGTTTTCTCTTTATAGTCGCCGAAATGGTCAAAAAATCTGAACCAGTCCGTTCGCCGCGGCGCGAAGCTATCGGCGTTATTCTGCTCGCGCTCTGCCTGCTGAGCTTTCTTTGCGTCTTTTCATTTAACTGGGAAGACATCGGGCTGCTCAATAACCCGGATCCCGATCTGTCTCCGTCAACCCCGCATAATCTGGTCGGCCCGTTCGGCGCATGGTTCGCCGGTATCGGGTTTCTGTTTTTCGGCATTGGCGGCTACCTTTTCCCCTTTATCCTGCTGACCGGCGGACTGCTGATGACGCTTCGCTCCTATGAGCGCATCTGGCCAACCTGGAGTTGGCTGGGAGGCGCGCTGATTTCGCTCGCCTGCCTGTTTGAGTATCTTTCGTGGGGCTGGGTAACGCGGCTGACGACCTGGCTGAATGTCGGCAGTTCAGGCGGACTGATCGGGGAAATGCTGGCTGTCCGCACACTGGGCCGATGGATCGGCCACACCGGCGCCGGTATTCTTTTTGTCACCGCGCTGATTCTTGCCGCGCTGCAGATCACCGGCGTGCATCCCTTCACTCCGTTTGTTTTTCTCTGGGAAAAAATAAAGGTTCTCTGGGCGCGCCGGCAGGAGCTCCGCGCAGAAGGAAAAGAGGAGGAAGAGGCTCCGCTGTTTGACCGCCCGGTGAAGAAGAAAATTGCGCGTAAAAAGAAGGCGGCTCTGCCGTCCGGGAAGAAACCGGTGCCGCCACCGGCAACAGATCCGGAACCTAAATCGGTTAAAACCAAACCCGTTGTAAAACCGGAAAAAGATGATCTGGCCGATGTTTCGGTCAACATTGCCCCGGGCCGCGACGAATCGGGTTACCAGCGTCCACCGCTCACCATTCTGGATGAACTGCCATCACTCGCCGCCCGCACCTCTTCGGAAAACACAGCGGAAAGAGCTAAAGTGCTTCAGGCCACGCTCGAAGAATTCGGTGTCGACGGACAGGTGACGCACGTCGAAAGCGGCCCGGCTATTACTTCTTATGAAATTACGCCCGCGCCGGGCGTGCGCGTCGAGCGCATCGCCGCGCTGGAGCGCAATATCGCCCTCGCCCTGCGTGCACAGAGTATCCGCATCCAGGCGCCGATTCCCGGCAAGGGCGCAGTCGGTGTCGAAGTGCCCAACACCAAAAGTTCATTGGTCTATTTGCGCGAACAAGTCGAGAGCCCGGCCTGTCACAAGCCCGGGGTCGCGCTGCCGCTCGCGCTCGGCAAGGATGTAAGCGGGCGGAACATTGTCGGCGATCTGGCCGGCATGCCGCATCTGCTGATCGCGGGGGCCACCGGCTCGGGCAAGACTGTCTGTATGAATTCGCTGCTGACCGGCCTGCTGCTCTCCCGCACCCCCGACCAGCTGCGCCTCATTCTGGTTGACCCGAAAACCTTCGAATTCCAGACCTATGAAAACCTGAAACATCTCGTCGTGCCGATCATTACCGACCCCAAAAAGGTAACCCTCGGCCTGCGCTGGGCCATCAAGGAAATGGAAAAGCGCTACGCCCTCTTCAAAAAGGTGAAGGTGCGCGACATTGCGGGCTTTAACTCGCGTCCGATCGAAGAACAGACCGATCTGTTCGGCGGCGCAAAAGAAGCGGCGGCAGAACAAGATCAGCTTCCGGCCAAACTGCCCTATATTGTGATTGTGGTGGACGAACTGGCGGAACTGATGACCGTGGCGCAGCAGGAAATTGAGCCGTGTATTGTGCGCCTCGCCCAGCTTTCGCGCGCCGCCGGTATTCATATGATCCTTGCGACGCAGCGCCCGTCCGTCAATGTCATCACTGGTACGATCAAAGCCAACATTCCCGGACGAATCGCCTTCCAGGTGGCACAGGGCAATGACAGCCGCACCATCCTCGACACCATCGGCGCCGAAAAACTGCTCGGCAAAGGCGACATGCTTTACCTGCCGCCCGGCAGAAATAAACCGGTTCGTTTGCAGGGCACCTGGACCAACGACGCCGAAATACACCGCGTGACCGACTTCGTCCGCGAACAGGGCTCGCCCGAATTCATCACCGAGATCAAACAGAAGATTGAAACCAGCAAGCCGGAGTTGCCCGACATGGACGAAAGTGACGACCTGCTGGAAGCCGCCATCGAAGTGCTGCGTTCGACCAAGCGCGCTTCGACCTCTTCGCTGCAGCGCCGCCTGCGCATCGGCTACAACCGCGCCGCGCGACTGATGGATATTCTGGAGGAAAAAGGCATCATCGGTCCGCCGACCGAAACCGGTCCGCGGGACATTCTCATTGATCTGGATGGCGAAATCCCCGAAAACGCAAATGAACCGCTTTCGGAAGCAGAGGCCTCACAGGAAGTTTACGAAGAAGAAGAGTATAAACCAGAGGAGTAATCGTCATGGCTACACTCGGAGAACAACTGAAAGCCGCACGCAAGGCCAAAAAGGTCACTGAATCTGAAGCGGGGGCCGCCACCAGGGTGCTGCGCCAAATTATTGTGGCGATGGAGAATGACGATTTTTCGGAAATGCCCGCGCCGACCTACGCCAAAGGCTTTATCCGCCTCTATGCCGAATATCTCGGCCTCGACCCGGAGCCGCTGGTGGCAGAGTATCTCGAAAAACACGCGCAGCAACCCAAGCCGCTGATTGATGAAAACAGTCAGCTCGAACAAAGCACGCGCACCGACAGCCCGTCATCCTTCAGTCTCTCGGCAAAGATCAATCTCGGCTCCTGGCTCAGCAAGGCAGGCACCGGCGGACTGCTCAGAATGCTCAAGCGTACGCCGCTCCGGGATATACGCGTGCTCGCGGCCGTCATCGCCGCTCTGCTGGTGCTGATCGTTCTTATCGTCAGCATTTCCAACTGCACCCGCAACCGCGCCTCCGCACAGCCCGCGCCGGAACCCGCCCCCGCCTCCGCACAGGTGTTAATCAATGAGCCGACGCCGGACATCTATCTGGTCGAGCCGGGAAAAATCGAAAGTGTAAGAAACTAATCAAGGGCGGGCTCTGAGATATGAATTTTGCCGACAAACTCACGCTCAGCCGCTTCGGCATGGCCGCCGTTCTGATCGCCTGCCTGAGCATTCCCTTTTCCGGCGCGACGCCGACGGCGCTGATCGTCTTCATCCTCGCGGCGCTCACCGATGCGCTTGATGGACATCTCGCCCGCACCGTCTATGGCACGAGCGACTTCGGCGCGCTGCTGGATCCGCTGGCCGATAAAGTCCTCACCGCCGCCGCTTTCATCGGCTTTGTGGGCCTTGGCCTCATGCCCGCGTGGATGGCCGTGCTGATTCTCTCACGAGAAATGATGGTGACCGGTCTGCGCCTGCTTGCCGCCGAAAAAGGCGTCACGGTCGGCGCCAACCGCTGGGGCAAACAGAAAACAATCTGGCAAATGGTTTACATTATCGCCGTGCTGTTCGCGCTCACGTTCGGGTTTTTTGATAACTTCCGCACTCTCTTCAGCCTGTTCGCCTTCGCCGTCACCGCCCTCACCGCCTGGTCCGGCTTTATCTATTTCCGCCAAAACTACACGTTAATCCACAATAGAAATTGAAAGAGCGAATAGCATGAAATACATACTGGCCATCGCAGCCGCATTTCTGCTCTTACTATCAGCGACACCTTCTGTATTCGCACAGGACACAACCAATGAATGGAACACCCTTAATCAGGAAGTCATGAAGCTTTATCATGCGGGTGAATATAGCCGCGCCATCATTGTCGCTATAAAGGCCCTCGAAGTGGCTGAGGAAAATACCGGCCCAGACCATCCCGATGTAGCCATGAGCCTGAATGATTTGGCCGAACTTTACAGAATCTAAGGTCGGTACATGCAGGCGGAACCGCTCTATAAACGCGCGCTGACAATTTACGAGAAAGAGTTGGGGCAAAACCATCCTGATACGGCCGCGAGCCTGAATGGTCTGGCTGGCCTCTATCAAAATCAAGGGCAGTACGCGAAAGCCGAGCCGCTTTATAAACGCGCACTGGTAATTGATGAAAAAGCTCTTGGCCTCAATCACCCTGATGTGGCAACAGACCTAAACAATCTGGCCGCACTTTACGACGACCAAGGCCTGTACATGCAGGCCGAACCACTCTACGAACGCGCACTGACAATTAAAGAAGATGCGCTGGGGCAAAATCATCCCAGTGTGGCCACGAGTCTTGAGAACCTTGCAACTCTGTATCGAGCTACCGATCGAAACAAAGAAGCCGAAGCGCTGGAGCAACGGGCGGCTCGTATCCAGGCGGCCCATCAGTAAATTGAAGGGGGCTGTCCGTTATTCAGTTTCGTTGAGGTCAACAGCCGTCATCTCAAATCTGTCGCTCGCAGGAATTGCTTCCGCAAGTTTGACATGGGGCAAATGGGCTCTTATCCAACAGGAAATTAGTCTTCTAACAAACCTCGGCATTCTATAACCAAAGATGATTCGGGTGACGGCAAAAGGTGGGATATTAAGATCGTTATCCGGAGTTTCGCTAAAGAAGCGTCACTCTTCCTCTGCTTGCCACTCGTTTGATTTCCGACAAAAGAAAAGCTGCCAAAACTCGGTAGCATCTTTCGAATTAACGGCCTTCATGTAGTCGGCAAGCGTCGGCAGTTCACTGCTGTAGTTTACAGCAAAAGAGTGAATCTCACCCTCGTCATTACAAAGCTTGCTGTGATCGAACTCGACCACTAAACCCCTGTGGTTGGAGGCATAGTGAGCCCACATGCTGACACTAATGGGGCGCTCGGAAAGGCAGAATACACCGATGCGTCTTGCTTCCTGCTGGGTGTACTTGTGGATCGCCTCAGGCATACTCTCGATAAACTGCTTGTTCTTGTGAAGGCCATTGGCAAACGCGATCTTTGGCGTGATCTGTTGGCCAGTTGTCGTCACGAGTCCACCGCCATCTTTATGGATATGATCTACATATTCACGCAGCAGACTTTCATCAGCAGCGCTCACGTTGTCCGGATCAGGGAATCGAATCCGCTGCATGCAATCGAATGGATCATTGAACTTGACTGGATTTGTAAACCGCGCCTTCCTTCGCACAAAAACGCCACCGATCCGGTCAAGATGGTGGGGCAGGTACTTGTAGAGGGATAGTGGTTTTGATTCGCTCATCATTCTGATACCCAATTATAAGCATATGAATATTCGTTTTGATCGGCAGAAGCTCAAATACCAGTTCAATTCCTGTCAACGACTGTCCGTTTCCCGACCATTCGTGCGCGATAAGATTTGAAAAAGCGGCTGGCGCGCGGCTTGGTTTCACTCTCTGGGGTTTACAGGTTGCGGCAGGAAATTTCGTCAAAATCGTTTGATCACCCGTCCGGAATAATAGAGCGGAATGTTGAAAATTGGACCCTCGGTAGAAGAAAGCGGTTTCCCGGAAATTTTGATGGCTCGTCGCGGGCTGTATTTCAAAAGATACTGCCGGAGACTTTGCGCTTTGGTGCGGCTTCCGGATTTAACCTCAACGGGGATAATCTCCCCGTCACGCTCAAGCAAAAACTCAATTTCAGAGTTTCGCTCGGCCCATGAGTAGAGCGCACGTTCTCCTGCCGCCTTAAATTCCCCGGCGACAAAATTTTCGGCAAAGAACCCTTTGGTTAACCCATAGTCCTGCATCATCAATCCATTCGGGGAGAGGCCGAGCATACAGCCGAGCAAACCGACATCGAAAACAAACAGCTTAAACAAATTCGCCTTGCAAAAGGTTTGGAACGGAACTTCCGCACACGAGCAAACCGGCACTTTATGAATTAAGCCCGCCTTTTCCAGCCAATGAAGCGGCCCCGCCAAGGACGAAAACCCTTTTTTCCCGGGCAGTACATTTTTAAACCGGTACCGTTTAACGGAGGTATCAACATATCCTGAAAGCTGCCGCGGAATGTTCTCAAATACGCCGGCAATATGCGCAGCGTTCACGGCACCCGAATGCTTTGTAAAATCTTCCAAAAACGAAAGGATCAACGCAGACTGTTTTTCCCGAACCGCAAGCATCCCGTCTGCCTTTTGCTCTCCATATCCAAAAAAGGTTCCTGCAACCTCCGGCATCCCGCCGACCACATAATACTCTTTCAACGTGTCCCACAGCTTTGAATGGACAACAGGCGAAACGTTCTTTTCTTCCCACGAGAAATCGTAGGCCTCGTATAAAAGATCCTGCCCGCTGTTCATCAAAAACTCTTCAAAATTCATTGGGAACAGATCGAGATAGCAAACCTTTCCAACCGGATACGACCCTTCAGAAAGCGCCACGCCCAGCAGAGATCCCGCTGCACAAACGGGTTGTTCGGGAAGTTCCTCGCAAAAATATTTCAGGCTGGTTAAAGCTCTCGGGCAATTTTGAATTTCATCAAAAATAACCAAATCTGTTTTAGCGATGGACTTCCCCTGATAAATCGCCAGATTTTGGAGGAGCTTCTTAGGATTCAGTGACTCCTCAAAAAGAGGAATCAATTCATTTCCATTTTCCTCAAAATCGAACCGATGGTAAGCAGGAAACTCATTTTTCCCGAATTCCGAGAGAATGTAGCTTTTCCCGACTTGGCGGGCTCCCCGCAAAATTAAAGGCTTTCGCCGGCGCGTATCTTTCCAGCGCATTAGTTCAGGATATAGAGCCCTTTTCATGCGGTAAAACTACACGAATTTGTACTTTTTGCAACCAATAAATCAGAGAATCCAGACTTTTTACAACCCTTCCTAGCCTGGATACCGCGCCGACGAACTCTGCAAACCGAGCCGAAGCCTTTGGAAAAGGCTGATTATCGCGTCCAAAGCTCTAAAACCCTTGTGTTTTTACGGGCTGGGCGTAATTTTTACCTTCTATTATTCACGAGATATGAAAAGGACTCTTTATGGCGGCTCAGGAAAATTGGCAGATCAAAAAACGCAGCGATGTCTGCACCGGAACGGGCACCCCGTTTGTCGATGGTGAAGAAATCTGCACACGCCTCCTCTTTGAAGATGGCGAATACATCCGCGAGGACTACGCCGCTTCGTACTGGGATTCGCAAACCATCGAACCCGGCCTGAGCACCTGGCGCAGTATTTTCCATGTTCCGCCGCCGCCCGAGGAAGCCTTCAAAAAGGAAAGTGCTGAATCGCTCCTGCGCAAGCTGATTGCCAAAGAAGACGCCGACGACATTAACGCGATCTATATTTTGGCTGTCATGCTGGAGCGTAAAAAGATCATTGCCGAGCAGGAAGTGCGCGTCGCCGACGACCAGTCTAAAATCCGTGTCTACCGCCACAAAAAAACCGAAGAGAGCTTCCTGGTCACCGATCCCGGGCTCAGGCTCGCTGAAATCGAAAAAGTGCAGGAAGAGGTTGTTGAACTGCTCGGCGGCAAACCGCCCAAGACCGAAACCGTTTACCATTTCGAAGCCGCCCTGCGCACCCTGCTCGCCCGGGAAAACAAACTGCTCTTTCCAAAGCAGCCCGTCGGCGGCGAAGCAGGCACCGCACAAAAACTGGCCGCTGCTTTCCTCGTCCTGCTCTCGGGCAGACAAAATCCCCGCTATATCAAAGCAACCGAAACCTTCGTGCGCCTCGAACAGCAGAGCGACTGGAAACCGGCTGTTTCCTTTTTCCGGTCAATGCTCGACGCCGCCGCGCTTGAAATCCGCGCGCGCGGACTCGAAAGCGCGGGCTTTGTCGACGCGCTTGCCGAACTGGCCTCTGCCACAGAGCTGAACAACGGCGACCTCTGGCCCGCCCTCTTCCCCGAAGGGGTCGGCATTCGCGGCAACGAAACCTCGCGGATCGAGGCGCTCCGCGCCAAACGTACCGTAGAGGTCGAAACGCCCTGCGCCGATCCGGTTACCGACCCCGCGAGCGAACTGCTCTTTACCGCCAACGTGCTGCTGACGGTTCCGGCCAAAACAACATCCATTGACAATCTGCCGTACAGCGACGAACTTAAAGCCTCGTTGAAAAATACCGCAGGCGAAGAACAGCAACACTGGTTCGATCATCCGATTCAGATCGGTGTAAAAAAAGAAAACAACGAACTTCTTTACGGCCTGCGCGGACTGGCGGAAGCGTTCGCATTCGAAAAAGAGCGCGGCACCGCGCCAGCTGACGCCAAGCTCGGCTGCATGCTCTCGGTCACCGTAACGCACGAAGGGCTCCACGCTGTCGCTCGTGACTACATCCGCGAGGAACTCGGCGGCGCGCCCGAAGGGCTCGATCTCTTCGCCTTCACTGAAGCCGATACGCGTGCACTGGTCAGCGACGTCCTCGCACCGGCGGCGGAGAAGTTTTTCGGGACCGAAAATGCCGCCGCGCTGCTGCAGGTGTTCGGCACCGACGGTGAATACGGCCGCCACTACAGTTTTCTCAAGGCGATCACCGCGCTCTGGCAGGTTGTCTGCAACGATTCGATCAAAGGCACGTTTAAAATCGATCTCGATCAGATCTTTCCGCAGGAAAATCTCGTGGCTGAAACCGGCAAATCCGCGTTCGAGCATTTTGCCAACCCGCTTTGGGGTGCAAAGGCTAAAGATGTCAGCGGAAACGCTCTCGAACTCGGCATGATCGCCGGGGCGCTGGTCAACGAAGCTGATATAGAAAACGGCCTCTTTACGCCGGACGTAAAATTCCCCTCTGGCAAACTCTCTCCCGAAGAACAGGTGTTCTTCAGCCGTCTGCCGCAAGCGCTCTCAACGGAGGCCGAGATGATGGCGCGCGGCGATGACGCCCTTCAGCGCGTTCATGTGACCGGCGGCACCAACGGTATTCGCATCGATGCACTGCGGCGGCACCGTCCGTTCACACCCTCGTTTATCGGGCGCGCCGAAGATCAGGCTTATCTCCTTTCCGTGCTCGGCCTTGAAGGCGCACGGCTGGCCTATGCCCACGCAAGCGGGCTGATCATGCGGCACGATAAAGAGGCCTTTGCGGTCGAAGCGATCAAGTCGGCTAAAACCGGCACGACCATCGGCGACTACGTCCGCACACTTTATTTTTCGGCCTATGCACGCGCGCTGAATGACAATATCGACGAGATCAAGGATTTGATCGATCCGTTCACCGGCGCATTTGTTTCGCATGTTCCGCAGACGGTCGTCGCGCTGCGGCTGGCGCTTAAAACCCTCACGCTGGTCGCCGAACAGCGATACGATGCCGCCGCCGAACTGATCAAAAGCGGGGCCGGTCGGTTGGGTCAGGCCGTCCGGTTTGTTTCCGGCAAAGACAGTGCGCTCAAACAACAGCTCGCCCGTGAACGCGAGGGCTGGGATCTTTTCTACAACGTGCTCGAAAAACTCGAAGCCTCCCTCGCCGCAGGCGATGCCTTCGCCGCCGACCTCAAGGCCAAAGCCGCCGACCTCATCGAATCCACGCGTATCTAGCAAGTTTTTGATGGCCTTCGGCATCGCTTGCGGCTACCGTGTGCGCCTTTTTACGGAGAATTTTCTCAATGAGTTTAAATATCGGTATTCTGGGGCTGCCCAACGTGGGTAAATCGACGCTGTTCAACGCGCTAACGCGCGCGCAAAACGCGGCGGCCTCCAACTATCCTTTCTGCACGATTGAGCCGAACAAGGCAGTCGTCCCCGTGCCCGACCCGCGCGTCGATCAGCTCGCCGAACTCGTGACCCCAAAAAAGATCACGCATGCGACGGTCGATTTTGTCGATATCGCGGGACTCGTGAAAGGTGCGAGCCGAGGCGAAGGGCTTGGCAACCAGTTTCTGGCCAATGTGCGCGAGGCCGACGCGCTGCTGCATGTCATACGCTGCTTTGAAGATCCGAACGTAGTGCACGTCGACGGCTCGGTTGATCCGCTGCGCGACATTGAAGTGATTGAAACTGAACTGATACTCGCCGACTACCAGGCACTCGAAAAGCGCGTCGAACGATTCGTCAAGCAGGCGCGCGCCATGCCAGACGCGCGGCCCAAACAGGCGGCGGCCGAAAAACTGCTCGCGCACCTTGGCGAAGGTAAGCCGGCGATCAGCTATCCCGAACGTGACACGGAGTTTATGCGCACGCTCCTCAAAGAGTCGCCAATGCTCACCGACAAAAAAATCATCTACTGCGCCAACGTCGGTGAAGACGCGATGGCTGGAGATAACGATTTCGTGAAACAGGTTCGTGAATACGCGGACGCCAAAGGCGCGGACACGGTCAAAATCTGTGCGAAAATGGAAGAGGAACTTGTCGGCATGAGCGAAGAGGAGGCGAACGAGTTTCTGGCTGAATACGGCGTAGCCGAAAGCGGGCTCGATCAGGTGATTCACAAGGGCTACCACACGCTCGGCCTCATCAGTTATCTCACCGAGGGGCCCAAGGAAGTGCGTGCGTGGACCGTCCACCGCGGCTGGAAAGCCCCACAGGCGGCGGGCGTGATTCATACTGATTTTGAGCGCGGCTTTATCCGCGCGCGGGTGATTTCATTTGAGGACTTCATCGCGCACGGCGGCGAAACCGCCTGCCGCGAAAAGGGCCTCATGCGCACCGAAGGCAAGGAATATGTCGTCCGGGACGGCGATGTGGTTGAATTTCTCTTCAACGTTTAAATCGTTTAAGCCGTTAAAACGTTCAAATCGTTGGCATTGTCTCCCGGGTTGTTCGGTTTTGGTAGGGACGCACCGCCGGGGCGTCCGTTTTTTTTGCCCATTTTTGGCAGGGACGGCGCGCTCGGCGGTCGCGCCCTACCTTTCGCTCTACTGGCAGGAACCGTTCGCCGAACGATCCGCGGCGCTTTCGGCGAAAGCGCCCTACCTTTTGTTCTCCCAGACATAGGGCCATTTTTCGGGAACATCAACCAATCCTGCGCGAACTGGATTCATCCGGATATAGTTCGCTTTTTCGATATAACTTTCGTCCTGGCGAAGACGGTGGTCGAAGAAATCTCTCTGCCAGTTTACCCCGGTGTGTGTGTGGGTATAACGTTTCCAATCCGGGATAGTCTTCTGCATTCCAACATGCGGGGAAAAACTCATAATCGCATGCAGGTGGTCGGGCATCAGCAAAAGCAGATGAATCCATAGCTCACCACGATTCTGCCTGAAATCCAGAGATTCCCTGATCTGTCGTGCTTTGCCCGGAAAGCAAAGCTGGTTTGCTCCGCGCGGCTGTGTACAAATTGTAATGAAATAATCTGCGCCGCTTGGAACCCAGAAGGGAATATCGTGTGGCAGAGTTTTACGTTCCGGAAGCATCTCCCATGCATATAGCCCACGCATAAACTTTACAAGTTTACAGTAACGATGGACTCGGCGTCCCGTTTTAATTTGGTAGGGACAGACCGCCGGGCTGTCCGTTTATTAGCGGCGGGCTCGGCGATCCCGCCCCACCAGTGGCGCGCCCGGCGGTCGCGCCCTACCTCTCCCATGGATAGACACGGGCAACGAGGAAGATGCTGATTTCGTAGAGGAGCACCAGCATCGTGGCCATCATGACCTGCGTAACCGGATCGGGCGGCGTGAACACCGCGCCGAACACCAC